>Ga0123355_10007567_pt1 | contig 16298 bp, 13 predicted proteins | sample TergutEmb28metaG_3_FD_89872 | JGI IMG/M metagenome (GOLD analysis project Ga0123355, IMG submission 89872) | Embiratermes neotenicus P1 segment gut microbial communities from Petit-Saut dam, French Guiana - Emb289 P1 | ecosystem: Host-associated > Arthropoda: Insects > Digestive system > Gut ...
ATTACCAGAATGATCATGATACATCAGAATACTGTCCTAATGTGGCTTTAGTAAGTACTATCAAATCTGTAATAAAGCCTCTGTATCTGCTTGCAGCTCCTTACTCTTTCACTGTGATGAAGTATTTAATACTGATGCTTTCTTTCTTGGAAAGTCCCTTGTTTAGGTCTTGGCTGGAAAATGTACTATGTTTTGTTTGATTTATTGTGGTTTTTCTGTGTCTGTGCAACCAGTGTTGGGTTGGCATTTTAGAACATTTTATTGCCATTTACTTGCGCATCTTTCTTAAAAGGTTGTTCTAATTTTATTGGCTAATGATGTTGACTTGTATCCTGGAAGAACTGTTTTGAATATGCACCTGGTTATCAAGAATGACAGAAGTTACTTGTGATTTCCTCTGTCTCCTTCTAGTAGACCATGACTGCCTCATACTAAATCACCCCCTCCTCACCATTTGTAAGAGTCCATCAAATATGATACTGTGTAACCTCTGTATAACAACATAATTAAGTGTCCAAACATTTAATTAAACTTCTTCTTGATAAATTTGTTTGTAATACGTCATTTATTGTTTGGAATGGTATAACCTTTGCAGCTGACAAAGCTTCATTTAATGAACCTATAGACAGACATTTGTGACTGTATTGATTGTCCTCAAAGGAGCTGTAAAATAATGCAAAGGATGTCATTTAGGTTTGTTGAGGATAAAAAAGTTATCGATAAATCTTGAGGTCTGAAACCATTATATTTATGACATTAGAGATAGGGCTTTAGAAGTACATTTTTCCCATAGCTCTGAAAACATTTCTGAAGACCAGTGGTGAGTAGTAACATATCTGTATATAGTGTACTGCAATTGTATGGACAAGTGAAGTTTATTACAGTTACTTCAAGTTGTATTTCACTGGCCTTGGCTACTTGCACCCTTTTCCCACCTCTGTTTGGTGCTTTCTGTGGGAAGGTATATGCCAGTTTACTGAGAATAGGGCAAAATCTGTGGTTTCAGTATGGTCAGAGAAGAGTTAAGAATGATTACCCTGAATGAAGTAACGTTTCAGTCTGGTACATAATTGTTGTATTGTTTTAAATTTCACACCCTTCATGATCTGTGGCTCTACTGATGAACAGCAGTTCTGTTAATCATCCAGTGTTTATTGTGTTTGTATTACCAGTATGACACATGCACTTTGGTCTTCTGTCTCCTGAATTGCACAAATTCCCACCTGATTTTGTTCATGAGCAAATCAGTTATGTGTTAAAACTATTAAAAATGATCATTATCATGTGCTTCAACATGTAATACTGTGAAGTAACATGATAGTAATTGATGTGGTTGAGGACTCTTTTTCTGTATATGATGCCACACTCCTCAGTAATTGGTTCCTGATGTGAAGGAAAATGGTTCCTTTTTACTCAACGGTCTAGAAGTCTGAGAATAACAAGAGCTGCTGGGCCTTGAAGAAGAAGGCATTGTGCTCTTTTTAAATGCTGGGAACTGATTACCCACTGATGCAGCATCATATGCCAGAAGGAATCCTCAATTGTAGTAATTACATACTGTGTTTATACTTTCCTTATTTTACTGAAAACCTCGACATCATAAATTAAATTACTGAATTGGTGGTGGTGTTATTTTTTGTTACTGGTTTAAATCATGTTTATATTCTTTTGTACTAAAATTCTCAAAACCACTGATGAAGCATTAAAATGGGTATTGTATTGTTTTTAGTTGGACAGGTTTTATAACATAATTTGAAGTTATGTAAGTGAGACTGCTTTTGTGGAATGTCAGTGATGAATCTATTGCAAATTCTCCTAGGTTGGATTATCATAATTGTCTTTATTTTTTGTTGTACAGGATGAAGATTTGGATGATGCTGATGGTAGTCCAGTTGATGGTATATTTGCACACCAACATCAGGACATGCGTAACAGCCTTCCAGCCGAGGGGGTTGCATATGTGGATGCATATACTGGAGACAATCTGGTGACACCTCCATGCAAGGTACATACAATTCCCCACCGTAACAATTATCAGGTCGCATATTATGTGATCATGTCTAAATTTTCCGCATCACATTTAGATCCACATGTTCTGAACCTTCACAGTGCATGGAGAAGAAGTCTTGAAAAAATCACCAGATATTTGCGAGAAGTGAGTTACAAATGTTCAATCACAAAACTATGTCTGTAGATTGAAAAATGTGTACCATTAATATACTTTGTGGATGATGCAGGATTGTCATTGTTATAAAAGCAGGACATTTTACAGTCATCATTTTCTTGTGCCAGTCAATGAAGTAACTATTTGGGGGTCAGTTCTAGTTTTATTTAAATGTCTTGGAGAATTTTTGGTGTCAGAACATGCCTTTGTTGATGTATCTTCCTACTGGCGACTGACCCTTTTCCAAGTCACTGTCCAGCTTAATGATGGATCCAGATATTATCAACAAAGATGTTTTCCTTGTAATGTAATTCAAAACAAGAGGTACATGTTGCTTAATACTGAGGAGACGGTGCATTGTCTCAGCTGACTGGGCACAAGAACCAATATGCAGCAGGTCATGGAAATGAACTGCATGCTAGGTATCATGGCAGTTGCATAGTAGCAGACTTTCTTCCGTGGCCACACACATCATTATACATAGACCAGACCCAGCATACTGTGGGGCTGTATTGGGTCCACGTACATGCTGGGGTACAAGGAATCAAAATCACCAATGAGCTCACAAGAGGCGGCTGTGCTCTAAAGTTTGTTGGCCCTGGTTGGTTAACCAGCGTTGGACATGGTGGCAAGGTCTTGGTAATACTCAAAGACAGGGTTGAGAATTAATTTCGGGACCCTGTCCTGGTGCCAAGGCTAGGTTTCTTTCCTTGAATAGGACACAGTCCAGGGTTGTTACTAACCTTCTTACTGGACATAATACCCTGAGAAGACATCTTCACCTAATGAGGCTGTCCGACAGTCCATTGTGTAGGAGGTGTGGAGCAGAGGATGAAAATTTGGCCCACATTCTTTGTGAATGTGAAGCTTTGGCTTCACTCAGACATGAGTATTTGGGCTCCTTCTTTTTGGATCCAGAGGACATTAAGCATATAAGTCTGGGGGCCACCTGGAAATTCAGCAAGGTAACAGGGCTCCCTTGAATTGATATGGAGCACAAAGGGTCTGCCAATTAAGGCCTAGGTGCATCGGGACTGTAAGGGCTCAAACTCAACTGCAATTCAGTCATTCAATCAATACATAGAGCAGGAACATCCCAAATGATTGTTCAAACAAAATGCCATAACTGTTGGTCAAACGTGTTGTATGTCCATATTTGTAAACACTGTCATTTATTTGCATGTCCTTGGTGGTAACTTTTGAGTGTTTTGTTTCAGGTGGCAAAATCCTTTATTCCATATGCAATGAGAGCTAAGAAGGTGGACATGAGGCGAATGAAGCAAGCTATATGGGCTATTTTAACTAGTGCAGAAAGTTATAAGGTGAGGAACCATCTGCATGCAAGCAGTACCTAGTATTTCTTGGGAACCGTGGGTTATTAAAGTACTATTAACCCTTTAACACTGGCTTAAATCCCTCCCCGCAATGGCAGGCTGCCAAGATTTTAACTGAAGATTTTAATTTTTAATGCTTACTCTTAGAAAAAAAAGGCATATCTCATAGGCTTATCCTTCAAATTTAAGGAAATAAAATTTTACACTCTGTTTATGAATTGGTTAATCTGGGAAAAAATGTTCACTTGTTTTTATAATAAACTTAGGCCCGTGAATCGTATGCATTATATAAAATGTGGTGTAAACGATTCATTACTCACATAATTCTGGTTGCTGCAGAAGGTCTGTGGAACCTGGATCACTGTTTTATCACGACACACAGTATTTACAATTGGGGTGATTTACAAATTTACTCTGGTGTGATATTCCGCGAAACAAGGCACCACACACAGGCCCACATCACATCTGGCGCATTCATACACTGTGCTTTTTCTCTGGCCAGTGCTGGTCATGGCGGCTCGAGTTGAGCATCATTTGTTGTGGCCGCATTTGGTCTTCCTACCAATCTGGGGATGGGGTGATCTTGACTGTTTCCAACTTCTTCAATCAAATTCCTCACCAGAAACATCCTAAAATCTCAGTGGGTATATTTAGGCCCACATGAGATAACAGTATCCAACTGTTGAGTACTGTTAGATCCAGAAGGTGGAAAAACAATTTCGTGGCCCACTTGAAGGTACATCACTTCATAAAATAACTGTTGGCCATATGATCAGAGTTGTCAGTGTAATCCATGTCCTGGTTGTACTGTTCTATGATGTGAGGTTTCACGGGGCGGTTGCTGTCGCCACAAAAATTTCCTTCTGCTGGTGGTGGGTCCATGTTAGTCAGCATGTAAACTTCTCGTCCTTCTGAACTAATGCGGTCAAACCTCCCCTGGTCCTCACCCTTACTTCATCCCTTTTCAATTTCAGTTGTTTTGGTCCAAAGTCACAGGACATCTCCTTTTTGTTGGGTCGTACTGTCCCACATGAATTTATTTTACGTCTGTTGAAGTCATCAAAAAGTCTTGGGGATGAAAAGAAATTGTCCATAAATATTCTGTGTCCTAAGCCTTCAAATCTGCAAGTCATATATCTAACAGTTGGTGTGTTGCAGTCATGTCATCAGTTGCAGAGTGTTAGTCTCTACCCAAGTACACACTTACATCACATGTATACCCTGATTCATTGCAGAGTTTGTAATATTTGATGCCGTAACATTTTCTTTTCTTTGGAATGTACTGCCTGAAGATAACCCTACCCTTGAATTTTACATTACCTTGTCCACTGCCAAATGCTCCGAGGGGTTAAAGAATTTAGTGTAAGCCTAATTCATTGTGTCAAAGCCAGTTCTTAGTGTCCATGGTCAGTCATATTCTTTGCCTTCATCAGGTCTCTCTGAAGTGTCTGCAAAATGCAGAAAACGCAGTGTGTAGTAAAAATCTGTCTCGTATAATGGTCTTGCCATAAAACAGATCCTGTAGCTGAGCCTTGACCAGCAGTCATGTAGTGTATCTTTCATTTCTTGTCCCATCTGCAGAGCTAAGGCAACGAAAATCATCATGTCCAGCAACGTAAGGTCAGGCAGTCGGCGGCTAGGTCCGGCTTGTCCATCTAAGTATTGCTGGTAGTATACGTTGGTCTATTCCAGCAGCAAATGAAAAATTTCTGTGAAAAACATCAACACAGATAGCAGTGAGCTGTCTTTGTTGATGTTTGGAGCCTCACTATTATTCACAACTTTTGCTGGACTGACAAAAGAATGAATATTTGTGTGCCTTTCTTGAGGCGGTCCCTGGTTGGTAATCCCCCAGGTGTTGCAGCCTGTTATTCGGCTTCTGCTGAGGCTTTTTGTTGTTCTTCTTCTTCTTCTTCCTGCTCCTCAAAATCGTCTTCAACATCACTAGCCTTATTGAGACTCCTTTCTATGACTGAGCACAGTTCCAGAAACCTAATGCCACGAAGATATGAGCTTCTATAGTGACAGCAAAACAGATGTGACTACTGTATAAATTTCCAGCTATCTGAAGGTACCCAAGATGTTTTTAGTAGGCTGATGGCTGTGTATTGCATGTTACTGCCCCACAACTCCTACAGCATACCCCAGCATTACAAGAGGCATGTCTGTGGGCCCTCCTATAGCTGTAAACATTGATTTTTTTGGATATCTCCGATTTTTGAGCATTAGTTTTGTCTGAACTAAATGGGTACAGTATGCCACTAAACCCCTTTCTGGTCAACAATCAATGTTCATTTCATATGCCAGTGATGATATTTCAACCCACAGTGGACTCCAGTGCAAGCGATAAACAAAGCGGGCTGTGTCTCTTACTGTATTAGTCAACTGAGAGAACAGTGCATTTACAATGTGTTGACATATAAATCAGGGTTTTGGAGGGGGTTCATTCTGGCTCCACAAAGAAATGGTCCTGCAGCTTAACAAAACATCACGTTATTTCAGATAGGACTGAACAAAATTCCTCCAAACTTCGACACACTGTTTGCGACTTCTTTATACGTTGTTCGGCAGTTTAAAGGGCTCACTGCGCGACATCTTTATAATTCACTGGGCAGCAAAGGGTTAAAACAAACAGTCCTTGTGCAGAATCCATCCTGTGTCACATGCTTTGAAAGATTGTAGTTACTTTGCCTTCAAACATTGAGATGTCCTCTTGTGATTTACCTCAGCCTGCCAGGAGTATGCCAACTTATTCACAAGCCTTTCAAGTCTCATTAAGTGCTCAGTAAATACGGTAGTTTGTAAAAAATCCCACAATAATATCCTCAGACACTCCTCCCTATTGGTCTACAGTGATATTTTCATATCTCATTCAGTGCTGCATAAATGTAGCAGTTGATAAAACATTGCAGCATTTTATAAAACATTTTATGTGCTGCCTACTACATACTTCCATTCTTATCCCATTCATTGCTAAGTAACTGCAGCAGTTGATAAAGCTTTCTTCATGGCTATTTCCTCTAACAGTTATCCTTTCCTAATGTATTCATCTCAACATAACCACTGAAGATGATCCAGTGTCAGAGGATAATGGAATGCTGAATGCAATGCCACTGGCTATAAGAGACTGGAAGCATTATTAAGACCATAACTCAGTATTTGCCAGAAATGAATGTGGTGTTAATTTTGTTTTCTTCTGAGTGTAGCAGCATGGCAGGGATTTGAAATACTACTGACAGAGCAGTAAGACCCTTTGCTTGTTCATGCAAGATGGGAGTGACTGACAAAGGTAGCAGGTTCTACCAGAACGGTAGCAGTATGTTTATAACTGGATCCAGTTCTGTTCCCCAGACAACCAACAGAACAGTCACAACAATTTTCTGTTTCAGGATATGGAGAATAATGAGAAGCTGCAAGTTGGAAGGGCAGTTACCTTCAGTGATATGTATGCTGCACTGCCATCACGACTGCCTTCAAAATTAGCAGAGAATTTAAGTGCACCCTTAGCAATTGTTGCTTTGCTGCATCTTGCCAATGAAAAGACACTTGACATAGTGGGAAATGAAAATCTTAGTGACCTAATCATTACACAAGGATAATAATGTGCAATAACATGTTGAGACTTACCACTGCCATATGACTCCAGTACAGTGTTCTCTAGAGACAAGTGGGAGTATGTCATTTAATATTTTGTTTTTTGATAATAGCCAAGTAATTAATCTTATAACAATTTTATGAAATATATTTCGAAGCATTCAGAGTTATTAAAAACAAGCAAGAAGTAACTCTGTGACAACAGATCATCTTTGTAACAGCTGGATATGATGCACCATTTCAGGCTTCTGCTGTGAAGTAGATGACATCTATGCTCTTCTGGGTTATTAAGCAGCATATGGTGGTAATTCCTGACTGACATTTCAGGACAACATACTTGTCCAATCTTCAAGGGTCAAGAAATCCAAGAAGAAAGGATTTGAGATCTGCGCTTTTCTGCGGTATGATACAGTATATGGTGGTGATTCTTTACAAACATTTTGGGAAAAACTATCGTTTCCACCTTCGGGGTAAAGAAATTCAAGAAGAATGGATTTCTTGATTCCTGAAGATGGTACAGTGAGGAATTACCACCATATGCTGCGTAATATCCCAGAACAGTGCAGATCTCAGTTGGCTAAGTTACTCCCTGCCTTTATGGAAATTAGAATGTGTCACTACATTCACACATTCTACAATTTGTTCCTACGCTGAACAAGTAAATGCTATCCACACCTTCAGTCCCTGTTCAGTTGTCAGTTTATTCTTGCATTTATGCCTTGATCGTATACAGGACGATGCTTGTCTGTGTTTAAGGAGACTACTCGCCTGAAAGGCCCTGATATGTTTGGCTCCAAAATGGGTTCTTCGGTGTATCACAGTGCCCCAGAAAACGTTTCCTGCAGCATGCTGTTGTGCTTTGTTACCTACTGTACTCTCCTGATCTTACACTGTGTAGTTTTTGCTTGTTCTTGCAGACAGAAGACTAGTTGAAGTGTTGTAATATCAGGTGGGTTCTAAGAGTTGCAGTATCATGCATGTGGTAGTTTTCAGCAATGTTTCAACCTATTAACTGAAAATAATGAGTAGGTACTAAAGTGAAGTCATGTGAAACACTGCAATATTCTTTTGCATTAATGTGACTGTAATGAGAACTTCTCTTTTTACAGGAGTCATGTGTGCATGTTTAAGAATGTGGCTTAGCTATAATTTATATCTGTTGCACAGCAAATGAGCAGTGATGGTAGCACAGTATTCTGTTTTCATTAAGCAGGAATGTGGATTGGAAGGAGGAGATAACAGTCTACATTCCCAACAATGTAAATACATGCATACAACACGAGCTGTGAATGCCAAAGGAAAAGAAGGAAAGAAATTTCACACTTTTGTTTATAGAAACACATGGCCTGGATTAGTTTCACTGTTTTTCATATGAGGCTGTTCCATTCTCTTCTAGACTTAAATATTATGTTACAGTAGAAGTCCTTTAATACAGAATCTGATACTCCAGAAGTCCTGATACTGAGGTAGTTTAGGAAATAAGTCTCCCATGTTCAGAAGTTTCAACATAGGTAACAGTACATGTAATGATTCATCCAAGAATGTTTGTACACAGCTATTGTTGTATCTCCTGACAACTTGTCTCCTACTCCAACATCTTCAGGTATGGACACTCCTCAGCCATAGTCCTTGTTTTTCAGCACCCCTGGCAGAAAATAAAGACTCCAGAAAACATGGAAGGGGCCGTGATAGCCAGAACCAGCAGCTGAAGGGGATATCCAGGTGAAATGACCCCAATTTGTTATGTAGTTCAAATATAGGAACAGTGATGTTACCTACAAGAACTTAGTTCTGACTATACACTGTTTAATAATCCAGAATTTTTTATGTCTGCACCTATGGGTGCTGGAGCAAAGATATACTACTGTACATTATTTCAAGTAGAATCATGCACATGGCGAGTCCATGTGATTGGACAGTGTACAGTGAGGTGCAGTACATCAATATGATGTTTGGCATGGTGTGGAGCAAATCAAGCCAAACAGTAGCCACACCATGAAACCTACATACTACTTCGATGACTTTAATAAATATCTAAAGCTTAGGGCATTTGGGTGCATAAAGAAACAGAGCAGTTAAAAACATGAGAATGTTTGTTATCAACTGGTTCAGAAACTTTTATCTTCTATTTGCTATCTAAAATAAAATTCTGGCACATAATACTGTCTATAAACTACATAAGAACATTTTTTCTGACATGTCTCATTAATGTATTCCTTTGTAACTGGCCCTCCTTCATGATGGCCTACATGCGCCGAAACATGTACGAGAAATATTATGAAATAGCTGTTTATGATTACATATACAAGTACTTGGAAGAAACATTGTTTAGTAATCGTCTGTATTCCCGACTGACCTGCCATCACGTTCATACCAATTTGCGACATACCACTGCTAAATTCGAGTATCATCCTGATCTGTAACCTCTGCTTCACGGCGAGATCATCTGTGATCAGTACCGACGTTGGTAACTCATTTCATAGAGGAACAGTGTGGTTTTAGCAAGGGATGCAGCTGTACCGATGCTATATTTACGGTGCAACAGATAATGGAAAAAAGGAAAGAACACAACTTACCACTATTTCTTTTATTTATAGACTACGAAAAGGCATATGATAAAGTGAACAGAGATAAGCTATGGAAAATGCTGGACAATAAAATTCCAGATTATTTACTAAATACAATAAAATGTATTTACAGGAACACGAATATTAGAATTAAATTTAATGATGGTATATCTGAACCAATACACATAAGCAAAGGAGTAAGACAGGGATGTGGCCTCTCACTGTTATTATTTAACATATACATTAGTAAAATAATACTGGAATTCAAGACTGATAAAGAAGGGCATACAACTAAATAACAGGAAATTAGTGAATACGATACTTCATGCAGACGACCAGATTTTAATGGCTACATCAGAAGATGATTTAGAAACAATGGCACACCACTTGAATCTTATAGCAAAAAAATATAAAATGACCATATCTAGTACAAAAACAAAATCAATGGCAATGTGGAGGAACCACATACAGAGGGTAAAAGTTGTGATTAACGACATTATTGAAAAAGTAACAGATTTTAAATACTTGGGGTAACGCATATCAGAATACAGAAATGATTTAGAAGATAAATTGCAAACATATAACAAAATAAACGGAGCTATACGGAGACATTTTGGAAAACAAATGAACAAAGAAACGAAGTTAAGATTTCACAACATTACAGCTAAAGCAGCATTGAAATTTGAAAGTGAAGCTTGGGTACTGAAGAAAATAGAGGAACAACGTTTAGAAGCAGCAAAGATGAAATTTTTGAGACACTTACTTGGAATAACAAAACTAGAGAAAGAAAAGAATCAATGCATTAGGCAAAAAACGGGAGCACAGAACATAGTAAAGGAAATAAAAGAGTACCAGAAAAAGTGGCTACAAAATGTACAGAGGATAGACACAGACTACCAAAACAAGCACTACAATATAAACCAAAAGGACGAAGGAACATTGGACGACCGAGAAAGAGATGGAGGGACCAACTTCATCTGGAGGATCAAGAAACAGGAAACACGCCTAACCCATCAGGAACATGATGATGATGATGATAATTCTCCACAGATAATCCCACAGATGACCAGGATGACAAACTTTCTTACGTCACCGTTTGTCTGTAATTAACCTTTTGGCGCCGGAATTATTATTATTTTTTAATTTTAGCACAACCTGTATATAAAATGTGAATAAAACAGGAACCAAATACATTAGAATTATGAAACAAACTGCATTTTGAAGAGAAAAAAACAGAGAGTATATACCATGTTTAAAATATGCACTATCTACATTTGTTGAATAATCATATAAAATGCAACTATAGGGGTCATCAGTGCGGTACGACCACTATAGTGGTCGTTAGGCGTCAAAGGTGTCGGAATAAAAACATTATCACCTCCACAGCGAAATCATGGAAAAACGCTAGCTGAATTGTTGTTGATATTTATTGCCTATACCACAGATGATGTCTACTGCGTACCATGGCGTGTTCAGAGCCAAATTTCTACTTTCTTTGGTGACTTCAAGAATGTTGGCGGTTCTGAGTGATTGTAGGCGCGTGAAATGTTGCGTTTGTTTTTTGAATGTTGGGCGATGTTTGCTGTTTACCATTGTGTGTCCATTGCCCAATTTCTGCTTTCTTCAGCGACTTCAAGAATGTTGGCGATGCTGAATGATTGTAGTAGAGTGAAATGGTACGTTTTTTTTTTTATGTACGGCGAATTATCGTTGTTGCGAGTTTCGTGTTGTGATTAAAAAAAGGTTATATGACGTCTTTGGTGGAAATATGTGTCGACGTTATTACAGTTTCTTATGTAATTATTGAACACCCACGTCGATGACCTCTTAATTTCTACGTGAATCTTGTACATTGTTACAGTGAATAGGAAATAAAAATTTTCCTTTAACATATGATACGTTACCCGGATTCATAAGCATGAGCATGTCATGGCTTGATTAGAATTAGTCTTTTACCCTAATGTTTCAAGTATTAAATATTGTTAGTGGGATGTTCCGTTACAGAAAAATTAAAAAAGTACAAGTGTTGAGTGATGTGTTGTTTCTTGTAGCAAACTTCTTTGTAAACTTGTTACAGTTAGTACTTGTGAATTAAATAGCTTCGTTGATAAGTTGATATGGAGGGTGTGACACATTGATGTGTGAAAGGCCTTGATTTCCGCTTCGATCGAGTGACGAAGGGTGCTCATATTGAGTTGAAGGTACATACGATCCCGTTGTTGTAATGTTCTTCCAAGTTTTGATGTACACCTCAAGAAATGTTTTGTTGTAATAGAAGGAAATAGACTATATGTGGTGTGCCAATTATATACTCTTCTTTTAAGTGTGGCATGCCCATAATATATATTACAGAGTAGGTTTCATTTTCAGTTAATGGTTTAGAAACTTAGTTTCATCAAGATGAATCATCGTGCTACGTCACATAGAGAAACATTCAGCTTTGCATCATCACCTCTGCGCAGGAAATGTATGTTGAACTCGTCCATCAGTGATTCAAATCTTGAACAGGTAAGGGACAAAATATGTGTAACATAGCCTGAATATCCGTGTTGCATTTTAATAACTTTTTTTTTGTCAGCACACAACCCATTGTTTACAGTCATAATCACAGATAAAATTTTAATTGTGTATGCTCATAATTCTGCTAATTATGTACTGTTTATTTTTCCTTCCTTATATTCACCTCACATTCACTGCTTCTGTAACTATGTGCACTCCAACTTATATTTGTGAATTTCTATAATCTAGTCAAAATTAATTTTGAAAACAATTTCTAGTCTTCAGAGTTCAAAGTGCAGCCACTATTTGGCAGGAGTGTAAAGAGAATAAAAAAAATAGTAAATAAAAAAGGGGTAAAATGTGTAGATTTTTGTTTGACATCTGGTACAGTGCAACATGCTGGCACGTGTTATTCAGTGTTGAACTGATAAGGATTAAACTGTTTGAATTGATTGGGACAAAATTACTAAGTGTTTAGTTTCCAGTAAAGATATATGCATTCTTTTATCACTGAAGTAGGAGACAACATATCCCCTTTCCAAGTAGGTCCTGTTGGTTGTAACACATTTCTCCATTCCCTTCTATGTTGTTTCTAAAATTTTACAAAGTTCTCTTCATGAATGTTGTTTAGGTGCTGCGTCATATGCCTCAGAAGACATGGTTGTCACATTATTGTAAGTTTTACTTGATGTATGATGTTATTGCACTGCTGTGAATTTCTCCCAAACAGTTTCTGACAGTAGTCATCAATACAACCTTACACACGTGTGCTTTACGTGTACAGAATTAACTTCATTTAAACATGCAAGCATGCTTCTTATAGCCAAGAAACATCATGCTAAACAATGGATTACCCTCTTTGATTGTGGAGGGTGTGTGCATAAGCTAACCATTGTTTTGTTTTACTTTTGCCTTACCGTCATGGGACAGGAATGGGTATCTGTCCAGACCAGTGACAATACTTGGAATGAATATCTGTAAAACATTTTTCATTTGAAGTGCTCAGGACCGAAAAATCTGGCTTTAAATTATGTGGTTTTGAATTATCCATTTCTTAAATGCACAGTTACTTGTTATTCAATTACCTGAAGCCCTGGTGTTGTGCCATTAACTTTGAATTTTTTTATTTTGCTGAATTGCATAATTTGAAGATGCTGTTCTTGTATAATTTATAAGTGCCTGCTACATGATGTAATATGCTTGACATGGAAGTGCAAGCCAGCATACAATAATTCATTTCATTTAAAACTCTGACCTTAGTGCCCGTTGAAATTAGACTCAATTGACCTTTGCTCCACAGGTGACCATTGTTAATAACATATGACAGTTCACACGAAATTTCCAGAAAATCATATAGCACAGTAGACTTTGATCTTTCCTGTTATACCATTCTCCAGGGAAGGTCCCTTCACTTCCTGTAACCTTATGTGAGGGGTTTAGCTTAGACGTCAGGTTAGCCTGTCTGTGTTAGCTTGTCATTCTTTGTGCTTACATGAGGGTCTTAGGTTACAAGTCAGGAAGCAGTACTGTGTTTATAATGGGAATGAACTGCAGACTTTAAATCGTCCAGCGCTGTTAGGACCGAGGTAGTGCCAGATTATCAGGAGCATTTTTAAAACCATAAATTTCTTCTCCATTGTCACTATTACATGATCTCTTTACACAACTTTTCTACTGCTAGCACCCTCATTCTCCTTAATATCTGATGGGTGTCAATATTCAAAATACAAGTCAAAAAGAGTTGAGAAATTCTGTGCATCTGAATGATAACAATGGCAAATGGCTAATTGATATCACTTGATATGATCATCACAGACACAGTTCCATGCGGTATCATTTGGTTCAGATCCATGGTTCGTACTATCTCGAGTGCCCGTTTTTGTCAGAACCTGGGCTATTGGGTTTGTTCTATATTTCGAATTATGAAAATATGGCAATTCAAGAACGTAATATAGCTGCAGGTTAACAGCATGTTTTGAATTATTCACATTATAAGGTACTGAAAATTGTATGTCTGAATTTCTATAGTAAAACCAACCAGATGCATCAGTGTCTCAAATTTTTTTTATTGGAGTAAATAAAATAAATTTGAGACATTGATGCATCTAGTTGGTTTTACTATAGAAATATATTACAATGCATGGCCCTATGAACGTCAAATTTGTATGTCTGAATGTGGTGAACGTCACATGCCTCAACTTATGTGGTGTTTTGACATAACCAGTTTCAAATTTACAAGGTTTTACTGTATATGCAGTTAAATATTTTGAAATATATGAAAGTTGTACCATAATAATGAGGGTAATATGAAACTGTTTGTACTGTAATAAGTGGAAATGTTTACACTGGAAATTAATTGTTTTGGTTCTTGAAGGCCAAGAAGTTAGTTGTTATAATATTACAGTGACCATTCCAGTATTGATGAACAAACAGTGAAGCGAGTGGATGTAATGAATATGTAATTGTTGGGTTGTGCTCTTAGAATGATGATGATGCAGAACGTTTGGAACGTCGACGTAGTGCGCAGATTGAAATACGTCAGCATGAAGTTACTTCTCCTGTGTCAAATAATCGGAAGTCAGTAGGAGGGTCAATTGCGGGACTTTCAGCAACGCAGTTGGCTGAACATTATGCCAAATGCATTAAGCTGTCTGCTGAGAATGTAAGTATGTTGCTGTGGTCATATGTATATATATCCATATGTACACACACACACACACAGACACACACTCCATTGTACTTATCCAGATGTGAGTTGTAATTTTTTTCCTAAGTCATCATCTGAAAATGGGGTGGGGGTTACATTATTATTGCACACAAAGTGAATATGCATGTTTCAAGAAATTGACAATTGTAAGCGGTGTCATCGTATATGCAGGGTTACCTTGTATTTAGGTAATTGTGGCTGTCCTTTATGTTTGAGTGTCTCACAAGAATATGGAAAAGGATAAAAAAAAAAAAGACGTGTGTAAATCATTGCACATGGTGTAACACCCTCTGGATAATGTAAAGATTTGGGTCATGTGCATTGTCTCTGTTCCATTTAAAAAAACAGTTAATGTCACGCTTCCCTTCAAGATTCTTTCAACAGTTACTGATACTTTTTGTACTTGTAAAAGGAAGTAAGGCTTAATGGTTCTGACCTGCTTCAATCAATTTTTAAATATATCACCAAATTTTTACCTTCAGAACATTTCCTCTTTGTCTTCCCTTGTTTCTTGTATATAAAAATAACTATTTGACCCTTTGTTTTATTGTTTCTTTTTTGTGGAAAAAAAAAATTTGATTGAGCAGAAAATAATGTTTTTTTGTGTAAAAATATTTCTTGCTTTTCGTTATAATAAAATGAATTCATGACTTTATAGTGGTTGAGAAATGATGCAGAAAACCCTTTTTTTCATATATTTTTCTTTTTAGAAATTTGTGAAATGTAGTTCTTTCCTTTATAAGGTGCAAACCCCACTTTAAAGTGAGCCCATAAACAAAGACCTGCCAGAGAGTATTTTATTATAATGTTTTAGAGAAGAGTAATATGTAATATGACTGGCAGTAAATATATTATTAAAGGTTATGTTGTTATTGTTAACGTGTCGTAACATGGCAGTTTTTTATGGTTAGGAGTTGTTAGCACCTCGCCCATCCCCCAAGTTGGAGAACCTTGGACTGGATTAGTCTGGCTTAGGATAGGGACAGTTGGCGGGCTCTTGTACGCAGTAATGAACCTTCGGGTTCTGTAATATGTTGGGGATTTCTTGACTAACTGAGAAATTGTTAGCTTCTCAAGAAGGACTCTACTCCATGGATTTAGCTAGTTGGTTAGTTAGTTATGTTGGTGTTCTGTTGAGTGGCTGACATGACAAATAGGAAGGTGAATTAAAAAGTAAAGTGAATGTGCCTGTGAAGATGCTGAAATTGCCCAGTGCTGAAGCCTATCAGTTGTCCCAGTAACTACAAACTAGGCATTGTTGTGATGAGTCAGTGTCAGGTGTAGTTAGAGTTGTGTTTGTTTACAAATCTGCTGTAAAGATGGTGGCAGTGCTTTTGAATTGCACAATTATAGGACAACCAGCTGTGATCCTTTTGGGTGTGGGGGGGGGGGGGGGGGGAGGGGGGATACAAAATACTAGTGTGTCGGGGAAA
>Ga0123355_10007568_pt1 | contig 16297 bp, 10 predicted proteins | sample TergutEmb28metaG_3_FD_89872 | JGI IMG/M metagenome (GOLD analysis project Ga0123355, IMG submission 89872) | Embiratermes neotenicus P1 segment gut microbial communities from Petit-Saut dam, French Guiana - Emb289 P1 | ecosystem: Host-associated > Arthropoda: Insects > Digestive system > Gut ...
ACCGACTTCTCAGGTTGGGACGCCCATGAGGCGCGGTTACGTTGTCCCGATGATGTGAGTGGTGATATAGGAGGATGTAGTGCCAGGAGGGCCCTTAAACCTAAATTCTACTAACCTACCCAGGACATGGTCACCGCGGGAATCCTCCCCTTCAGGGAAAATTCCCACGGTAGAACCGGGAATCGAACCCGGGACCTCATGATTAGTAGTCAGAGACTCTGACCACTAGGCCACGAGGCTGGTCATAGTACAAAAGTAAGATCCTCTTATTTCAAGCATTACACATTAAAATCCATTATCTAAAGAACACTATAAAAACCACACAACAGAACGTACACCTCATTAATCATAAGTGAAAACGGTGAGTATCTTCTCCCAGTATATACATTATGTTTTAACTGGTCTTTTGATAAATCAATGAAAAGTAATAGTTGTGGGAGGTGTTAGCAGAAACTTTATGTACCTTCTAGCAAGCAAGATTTGAGGTTTTCAAAGTGGTGTCACTGAAGATTTAGTTTTTATGGGATGTGATGCTATGGCATTCGAAACTACACACCCAACAACACAGTATCACATCAAGAACAACTGTTTCTTCATCTTGATCTCAACTGACATAGCCTTCTGTTTTATGCCATATACAGTCCACATTAAAATTCTCTAAAAGGTTGTAATATCTGTTCTGCTTAAAGGTTTATTCCCAAACAGAGACATAGGAATTCAAAACAGCAGCAGCACCCAGTTTAAAACTCAGCAATGACATATGAACACAGGACACAGTACTATAAATTTAATGCTGTTGGCTCAGGAATTTACCTCAACTTCATATTTCTGAGGCCAACATATGTTAGGCAACAGAAAAACAGTACTTATGGTCTTACACTTCACAGGAAAATCCTACTATTCAACTTAAATTCCATAATTATAAGACAAACATCACTTAATTGTTTCCCAGACTCAACTGGGCAGATGTATGAGCAATGTCTTCTTTTGAGCACCCCTAGTCCAACACAACCAGAACAGGATATTACATCAGTGGCACCCACTATGAACAATTACCAGAACTCATTCCAGGATGTGACTTTTTATTTTTCCCTCATGTCCCAAATTGTTAAACTGTGATCCCTTCGATGAGTTGGTATCAACCATGTGGTAACCTTTCTAGGAAACAAATGTTACAACAGTCAAGCTGAAAAATGGCTATTCCCATTCACATCCATAACCATCAGGTTCAATTACCACCAAGGTCAGATATCAAATAGATGGGCCTCAGCCTGCAAAGTGATGGGTACGGACCGGTTCGCTTGGGGGTTTTGATTCCCAGTACATTACTGAAGCTTTATCTTCTCCAGGGACCACATATGGGCCAGTTCTCTGTATGTCCAATTGGTAATGTAGGCTCCCTCTACAATGTACACTGTGTAGGACTACATACACAGTCTACAAATGTCTCATTTTACATGTAATTCTCTTACGTATTTTAACATTGAACCAATTTTAAACATTATGAAACTATATGTACATTTTTGTCAGTATGCTTTTTGAAATTTTTTGTGAACCTCATAATGGCCTACCATAGGCTGAAAATTGTCATTCTATTAAACAAAACAGAATTTAGTTGTGTTTAGACTGTAATGTTTGGTTATTGACTCTCTCTACCATTAATCATCGGCTCCAGTGATCTTCTGTAACTTCTGCAATTATACTGGATTAATCATCTGATGGTTTCATGCCACGAACATTTGTTTTAAGACATATGTTGAAGAGAATGTAAATACATATCCACCCACAAATTCTCACACTGTTCTGTAGTTTTATGATACAATTCCTATACAATGTTGATTAGTGCCACTTAGCACACAAGGAAACAGGCTTGGTAACGCTTAAACTGAATTCAAAAAATGGAGAGAAGGGAGGAATAGTTATATTGTCTGCCACCAATATAAAACAATAAAACCACATTTCCACAGCCACACAACTACTTCATTACTGCGATAAGATCAAAATCTAGTGTACAAATGATCAACACAATGGAAAAGTTAATGTATACTGTCCATCAAATAACCTTTGCAGTTAAAGTTTCACTGTAAATAAGTTGCTACTTCATCCAGTGGCCAACCCAATATTCCATGTTGGCTACCAGAACATAAGTTTCACGTCCTAATATGAACCACTACAAAATTCCATACAACTACATCATCTGCATCATATTGGCCAGTTCTACACACTGCTACAAACAAATGTTATAGTATCTGCAGACATTTTATGTACATATTTTAATGCATTTAATAACTCATCTATGTTTTTACCTATGTTTATTGATGTTCGGCAAATCCCTCAGGATGATCAAGACAGACTGAAACATGTTGGAGTTATGAAAAATTGTGCGTAAAAATATAGTTTCATAACGAGTGCATCTGCTGGTTTTATTGTGTGAAATTTTATTGTGTGAGGTGATAAACTGTGTTTGTTACAAGACCTCCAGAAGATAAACCATAGAAATGAAAAGAAGTCACGGTTTTTAAGAGGCTTTAATACGACCCACTGCTAACTTTAGGTGCACTTAGATGGCTGAAATGCTTTAGATAAACAGGCATGCGCCGCATAACGATGTTTTGGTCAATGGCGGACCGTATATATGACAGTGGTCCCATAAGATTACAATATTATACTACGTACCACTGTGTTACAATTGCCTACAGTATTCAGTACAGTAACATGCTGTACAGGTTTTTAGCCTAGGCACAATAGGCTATACCATATAGCCTAGGTGTGTAGTAGGCTTGTAGCGCAATGACAAAATCGTCTAACGATGCATTTCCCGGCATGTATTCCAGTCGTTAAGTGATGCATGACTGTAATTTAAATATATTTCTTTTTTCTATCAAACCAATTTGCATATACAGCATATTAATTCCCATTTACAAAACCCTAAAACCATATACAGACCTTTCAACCCTGTCACTATCAGGTTCTTTCTGAAGAACTAAACCTCTCACACCTGGTTTTTGCAGCATAAATATGCAAGTAGAGTATGTGTTTGCATTTCACATACAAGACATAACAATTTTTATCTAAGTATGACATTTTCACAAGTAGAAATGAAAAAAGTATGTTCAAATTTTCCACATCTCTGCTACACTGTATTACTAGATAAACATAAAGTATATACAATGCTCAAGTCTGAAATTCTGAAAAATATGGAGGTAGCACATTCCTCCAAAGCACTAGTAACCAACTAGCAGACTTCACTGGTTCATATACCAGATGACCACAATCTAAATACAATTCTAGTTACACACTGCAGTGTACATGGCAAACACTATGGCTAAGCATTGGAGACTTTGAACAAATAGCTTAAAATAAAGCCAAAGATATAAAACTCTACTGCTGCAAATATGTCCCTATAAGTGCCGCAGAAAATGTACTGATAAGATTTAATTCAACCAACAACCCACTGTACCACAATATGGGAACAGAACGGATCAGAAACCAACTGTTTTAGCTTTACCTGATGCCACTTCAGTATTATATCTTATCACACGCATGCAAGCACACGCACACACACACACTGCCGATATTCACATCAATAAGCAAGCTCTTACACAATACACATGACAGTTCACTGATATTATGCTGATAAGCACATCTTTATTTTCTGCACTATCTTCAGTTTCTAAGTAACAAATAAGAATGACACTGTACAGTTTCCATATTCCCATAATTATTTTGGTTCTCAACCCATTGAAATTCAGTCTTTAAATATATAATAACTATTTTACAATGAAACATTGTTCACTGATTAATCAATGTCATAATTAGCTAAGCCTATGCTGTGTAGTAATGTGCACTTGCAGTGAACACTACACATGCACTGGTCACACAATTACAAAAAGTACACTATTATAATGTACAGTACTTTACGATCTTCCTGTTAATAGCATAACATGCACTGTGGGCTGGTTACTGAGTATCTGCCGCTCAGCTCTAGACACAACATGCAGTCTTCACTATCACTGCTGTTCCATTATGCAAGTTTCAAATTCTAATCTCATTTTACTACAAATGAATGATGATTACAAAACTGTCAACAAAAATGTTGGATTACACACAAATACATTTCAAATAAATGTCAAAGAAATCACAATCTACACATTGTTCCAAATAAAATCATTTTTCTACAGTACTGTGTCTTCTGCATCAACATTGTCATCTGGTAGCCCATCTGGGATTAATACATCCAGCTAAGAGTCACTTTCAAAGTTCCGTTGGTTCTAATTTGATCTATGTTACCACTGGCTACATTTATAACCAAACAGTTTCTCTTTGTGTCTATCATTTACAATAGAAAGGTATTTGTGTGTTTTAAATGTACACATTCAGGTAAAATGTTAAACATAACCCTGAATGAGGTACCCAACCATAAGTACAGAATATCGGAATTTATTAAAGCAGGCTCAATTAAACAAGACGACCACGAGCAAACATACTGCTTACATCCTACGACCATTCAGTACTAACGTGATATGACTATCTACTGATCCGCAATGAGTACAACACACTTCATACTTGTACATACGCATAAAGTGACGGATCATGGAAAACAGTGTGACATAATGAACAGGTATTCACACACTAATAACCTTCGGCAGTCAATCTTTCTCCGAATTATTTTCGACACTCTCCTCATTTATGAGTATGTAACAAATTCCCAGTGTCAACTGCAGCAGCGCGTTAAAATTCCATGAACGATGCTGTATTATTTTAATATTTACAAGCCCCAACGACGTACATTTGACTTTCGACATATCATGATGTTCCAATAAATCAACGGACAATTCGTTTTACAAAAAATTACAAATAATTCTACTGAGATTTACTTCGTTATAAAAGGAATAATGCATTACAGTTTTATTAATGGGTAACATAATCAGTTATGCACTTAATACGGCCAAAGTTCAGGAAGTGTCAAGGCGTGTGTATGAAATCGAAAGCTCATGAGTAAATACTTACCAGACACACATATATTCACTCCAGATGTTAATCCATTTGTAAAGCACACCAAACGTTAATGCACTGTCATAATTACAACCTGTTCATTTCAAAAAGTACAAAAACTGCACGCACAAACATAGAAAATGGCGTTAACCATATAGGCCTACATCACCGCCTCCTTCGAACTTGCGTGTTCGTAGTATGTTGGAAAGGAATCGTATAGCGTACTATAAAACAGTCTCATAGGACACACAGTAAAGTTCGTTCGATGTAAAACAGGCACGATCTGAGACGGTCTTTGGCAAAGGATCTTTGGTTTAATTCTAGTCATGTTATACAATAATGGCGGAGGATGCAGAACAGGTATTGTAACTTTGATGTTCTCGAATTGCTGACTACGAAGACTTCTGTCTTGTGGGATGTGACGCCATGAAGACTGGTATGTACTGTAGGTACCAACGTTTCGAATGAGTCTGCGGCCTCCATCTTCAGAGTAGTCCTGGAAGAGGACATGGACTGCCTTGAAATAGGACTTGTCAAGCTTCTGCGACACCGGTATTATATACTAGTCTGTACGGCGTCATATTCTAGCAGACAGAAATCGTAAAAACAGTTACTGTACCACACGGCCCATATATTTTTTTTTTTAATTTTAATAGTGGGAATAACATGTTTGCGTTTCCTAATTAAATTTCTCTATAATGCTGACTCGTATTTCTGTATCCTTGATATGGATTGTTGTATTTGTCTTTCATTTGGTCATAGTACAGTATACTACTGAATTACATACAGACCACTGATCGCTTTTAACAAACATTCACAAATCTGTAGCAGATGTACAGCAGTCAATGTGGGATACACGTGTAGTGAATTCGAAGCAATATGGGACTTACCTGAACTTTGCTGCAACCACAGATGATGTTTTATGACCTGATGGCAGTGCTGTTGAATACCTTGCTTACTTCTGGGCCTGCTGTCAACCCCACAAGAGACACCAAACCCCTCAAATGTAGTGGCAGGTACTATGAACCAACAGTGTATGTTATCCATTCTAGGTACCTGCGATTACTGTGAAGGAGCCTTTAGATCTTGTCCGTCTGAGTTTAGATGAGCGAATATATGTGAAAATGAGAAATGAAAGGGAACTGAGAGGAAGACTTCATGTAAGTAAATTTGGTTAGTAACAGTAAATTCGTATAACTGAGTTTTTTGGATTTCAGTTTTATAAAAACTACACCAAAAGTTCTCAATTTGCTGTAACTATGTCTACATTATACCTGTTTCCAGGGGCACTGTTTATTTTAGTTTTCCTAACTAACTAGCAGATCAAAATGCCTGCTTCAGTACTTTGTTTTGTTCTACCCACTTGGGTGCTAGTATGATGTCCACTGTACATAGCAATACAGAAGTGTTTGTGATTATACAGGCACCAGCATCTCAGAATATATGTTTGTAGAACAGAATCAACAGTTGTGACTGGGCATATTAGTGTAATATTGATATGTGTGCCTACATCTATGACCTGGCCTGCACGTTTTATATAGTGGAAATACCCTATTGAATGAAGCTTACAAGCATTAATCATGGCTGTACTGAATTTTTCAGGCATATGATCAGCACTTGAATATGGTACTGGGAGATGCAGAAGAAACTGTTACCACAGTTGAAATTGATGAAGAAACTTATGAAGAAGTGTATAAAACTACCAAGCGAAACATACCAATGCTGTTTGTACGTGGGGATGGAGTGATCCTTGTGTCACCACCAATGAGAGCTGGTGTGTGACAACTTTGTAAAAATGTGTGTCATTTTGATTGTACTATAAGACTGTGTTTTTTTTTTTTTTACTTGAATTATAGGAAATGTAACTGACTCATAACAGCAACCAATGTGACAATAAAACAGACTTTTTGTTTCTAGTATTTCTGGTTATGGCCCTTTTTCACCTCTGTGTCCTCTGTCTGAAGGAGAGAAAGACTGAGCTTTCGAGAATATGAACTGAATGATGATGAATGCTGTACAGCTGGTTATGGATTATAAACGACAGTAGGAGCTTTTGTTTGTTTGTTTTTTTTTTTATTGACAAAAGAATTTGGTATGTTACTGGGGAATGATAGGCAAAACATGCTAAAACTCTGGTTTGGATTAGGTAATTTCAGAATTTATTCATCTGGAAGAGAAGATCAGTTCCTTTCACTTATGGAAGTGTTTTTTGTTTTGATTCAGTGACAGTATAGTAGCAGTTGTGAAGATCCAGTGCTCTTTCATGAGGTACACTGCAAATGTTAGTTTACAACTCTTATGTAGATTTAATTCATTTCCATGTAGTGTTTCTTAGTTTTATTACATTGTTGCAGTTGATGTTGATTGTTCAACTATTTTTATATAGTACATGTGGAAAAAATAACAAGTGTATAAAATATATAGTCATATCTGTCTTAAATAACCTTATAACTTATTAATCTCTACTAATGGAATGCAATAACAGAAGTTAGAAGTTCTAAAGAGATTCTTATATATCTACAGTTTTCTTGCAGTGACTGCTTGTAGTGCCATGTGTTACACTTCCAAAGAAAGATGTAAGGAACTACTACAGTAAATATGGAATATGTGATTTCCCAGTGAATGCATGACAAAAAAATAGAAAATTTAGGACTTTTTCCAGAGTGTGCTTATATTATAAAATACATGAAATGTAATGTGGAATCTGTTCACAAAGAGTTTGGGATACGTGGTTGTATAGAAGTCCTGTAGGTAATGCAAGACTGGAGGAGTGAGAAATCCTTAATGAGCTCATAAGGATAATGAAACTATTTATACTTGATATGTTACAGTGATCGGTGAGTGCATAGGTGATAAAATTTTTGATCTTGCATTGCAATTCAGCACATTTAAATTTAGTAGATTTGCCTACTCTTCTATACAGCAAAGATTTTTTTTTTATTTTATTTTTATATCAGAAATAAATCTCTTATATTTTCCAAGTAATTAGATTTACGGATTATTTGTACTGTTTAATGGTAAACAGATTTGGGACTGGTTCTTGGAGAACAGAACCCACTACTGTCTTAACAGATCAGCAGATCATGAAAAGATGGGAATCATTGCCCTCAATCAATAAAACAATCTTATCATATTGTATATTAATTTTAACTAATTAACAGTATCACATTATTGAAGGAGTAGTCTTGAGCTTCATGTATAAATTGTGTATGAATATGACCTCTCAGTTCGAAATACAGGGATTATCCTGATATCAAAAGTGTACTTAACATCAATATTTTGGTAATACATCTTTCAGAAAGTAATATTATATAAGTATTGGCTCAGTTTTACGAAGGAGCCATTTGTAGACATCATTAAGACCCTGCTGCAACATTTCTTCTCCAACAATTTCACGGACCTTTGCATGGTAATCATTTAACCACAGAAGCTGAAACACAACCATATAATTAAACCAAAAGTTACAAAGAAAAAAATGTTATTCTTACATACCTGCTGTTAAAAATATAATTATCTCACCTGTTTCTTACTCATAATGTATGGGGTAATGAGGTTATTGGCATAGGGCACCAGAGTCACCGGTTTGAAAGTCAGAAAACTTGGATCTTTTCCCAACTGAAAAAGAAGGAAGTATACACTAACACAAATGTGCCAGTTACATTTAATGTTTAAAATTGTTTAAGCTGGTTTTAACATTGTCACTTTCACTTGTAGAATGATTTAATACTCTAAATTCCAGTTATTACTTGGGTTGGCAGTCACATGCTCTAGTCATTGTAAACCACTTGCATCTTGCTTCCCATTGGTTGTTTTGTCAAAGAGCAACATATTCCTAGTATAATAAAGATAAAGCTTTCTTTTCCCAGAGGTAAATATTTCTAGTTAGGTGAATTTTGAACTACGTATTTACTTCACATTGTATATGTATTCACTTCACCTATTCTTCCAAAATGGTGCATTGTCTAAATAAATGGCAAATTAAAAGATGCTCCTCTTGGAGGGAGAACTCCATGAAAATTATTTTGCATATTTTGACAAACCAGGCTCAGGATACCCAAAAGACCAATTCCTTCATACAGGGAGAATCTGACACCATTACTAAGATTCAGGTAAAACCCAAACTGACAGTTGTAATTAGTCAGAAGACCAAATGCTCAAATATAGTGTCATAGCAAGTTTATGGATAGAACTTTTGAGGTTTATAGTCTATGAGGTCATAATTTTAGAAGTTTCATTGGAAGTCTGTAATGTATATGAGTAGACAACAGCCAAGTTATTGTAACTAAGCATAATTTTGATACTTGCAACAATTCTTCTTCAAGAACTGCTTGACCCTGAAGATGGAGGCATCGTGCTCCTCCAACCCATTGGTAACTGTTTACCAGTGATGAGGCATAACTGCTCAGATAACTTAAACCTTATGTAGTGGATTGCTATAACAAAGTACCCTGTTGCACTTCTAAGAGATTTTAAAGTCTTGCAAAATAAAACTTTCATTACCAGTACCTTACTGGAAAGTGTAATGGTAAAATCTTAGCAACCCAGACTTTGTTATACTGTTAGCTGAGAATTTCAGTGTTACTCACTGTCACATTTGCCTTCACAACAGTTACTATATTCTCCAGCCTCATTCCAAATTCATTTTCTTGATAGTATCCTGGTTCTGCAAAATTTTATAAAGAATCAGCAATAAGTAAATAACTCTAGTAACACAGTAACATCATTGCTAGAAGACATCCAGAAGAGGCAAAGAATCAACAAGGAATGTTTGCAGGTAAGCTGAAAGTTCTAGAAGTCTTTTTCATACATCAACTTGTATGAAACACAAATAATGATAAATGAATCACATCATCAATACTGACAGCTGTGCCTTACAGTAACAGAACAGTACAGTATACAATTCATATTGGATAATCAAACTTAGTAGGTCTTACCTTGGGATCCAAAGAAATTCTCATGGTAAGTGGTGTTGAAAGCTGCAATAAAGGAACATAGATTAGGAGACAGCTTACTGTACTGTCCGTATGGCACGGTACCAAACTCATGAAAAATTTACTTATTATGTTGTAGTTACAAGTATTTTTAGTTGTGATTATAAATGCTGCATGCACAGTAGTGGTAACTGACCTTCATGAACAGCAAGACAGAAACCAATGCCATGAGTACTGCCATGTCCATAATTCAACCCAAGGCTGTACAGAGGTGCCCTAATTAATATCTCCATTGATGAGAGTGTCTGACCCTCAGGGAATACAGTAGAAGCAATATCAATGCATCCCATGAGTAAGCTGGTATAGATTTCACGTTCTTCATCTGTGGGAGTTCCAAGGTGTATTGTGCGTGTAACATCAGTTGTACCATCTGTGAGAAAAAGAATTAGCATGTGAAGCATTTAAGGCAAAAACTAATGACATTCACAAGTTTCTGAGGATCTCTTTAAAAGTTGTGCCTCAGTTTCTTCTTATAAAAAAATCCATGTGCAAATACTGTGAACAGTGAGTTCCTGGTACCCGCTGAGTAAGCAGCGGGGTGGGTCTAGAGTAGAGTAACATTTCTTGCCCATCGAGCCCATAGTACAGTCATTGTACCAACCAAGCTGTCCCAGCTTAAGGGGTTCAAACTCTTAAGCTGGCCCAGGCCAGAAACCTAGAAATAACTCCACACTTGTGATTCTTACCTTTGCAAAATCTGTAAAAGTTTATAGTGTCATGTTGTATGCTATGAGTACTTGAAGAAAAGAACAAGGGATTTAACATTTCCTTTGTTAATGTAACTGAGCACTTTGTGAATGCTGTACCTAAGTACTGGCCTCCAGAATCTAGCATAAAAACACTGGTATCATCAATAATTCGGTTTGTTTCAACTGTTGGTTCATAATGTGGTAGAGCAGCATTGGGGCCAAATGCAGCAATGGTACCAAAACTGGGTCCAAGGCTCAGCAACTGTGCATTCCGTAATTGTTCGAGGGCAGTAACAGCTGAGAGTTCATCCCATATTTCCCCTGCTGCTACCTAATAACATAGCAGTACAGCATAAATAATAAATGTAATGATGCAATTGCATTTAGTACTTTAACTAATATGTAGTAACAGATCCTCATGGTTCAATACTGATAATACAAAAACCACTTCAGATATGTTTCCAAACCAACTCCTCCTACCTTTCATCTCACAACAAATTTTTTCAAGGAACTATCTTTCCAGCTTCTTTTCAGTCTTCCAAGTGGTCATTTTTTAGGCTTTGCTAGCAAACCGCATTGCATTTCTTGCCTCTACACTCAGCTCATCATAGCCTCCACATTTCACTATCCTAACAATAATAATTGGTCTGTATAAACCATTAAGGGCCTCATTACAAATTATCTAGAACTGCTCATATACTTAATACTACTTAGGTCCAAATTAGTACAGTAATTTTATGACACTTATTTATGTTCTTGTATCAAGGTAAGGACCCATATTTTGCACTCATAAATAGAAATTTTTTTTTTTTTTTGTATGCTGTGATCATTTATGTTTAGAAAGTAGATGTGATTATAATATTTTGTGACTGAATATAAAGTATTTTAGTGAAGAGGTAAAGCAATCCCATAACAGGCCTGGACAGGCCCTGAGGTTTCCAGGAGGTTGAGGCTCCCAGATTTCAAGACTTTGCCACATGAAGGTGGTAGGGTTGTCAGCCCTGTGCACTGGACGCCCTTACCCCTCAGGAAATATTCCTGGTATTCATTTCTGTTAGAGGCTGAGTCAACCCCAGGGCCATTGGGTGACCAGAAGGATTATGTCAATGAAAAATTGCAATGACACCATCAGGAATTGAGCCTGCGACCTTCCGACGTGCCTCAACCAACTGCCACTGCGTACCCCAAAGTATTTTAGTACTTGTTTATTTTGCATATCATCACAAACCTCATTCCTGTTTGTGATTTCAGGTTTCTGCCATGAAATAAATGAGAACTGCACTCTTCTGGGCCATTTTGCAGTGAGTAATGGTAGTTACTTACCCTAGGAAGTGGGACCAATAGGTTGTCCCGAAACATCAGTAAGGTATTATCACTACTTGCTACATAATAGACCAGAAGAGCACAGTTCTCATTCCTGTTTTTTTTTTCATTTTGTTCCCGGATACTTAGATTTTAAAATATTTTCAATGGAAAGGAAACTATAATATAATTATTATTTTATTTTCTTTGAGAATATTTTCATATAACTCACCCCTTCCTCAAGCATGTATAGAAAATGACACAACGCCACTGCATCTCGAATATGTGCATTCTGCATTCCCTGAGCCTCAATATCACTCTTACGGTCTTTCATTAATAAAACAGGAGATACAGCAAACACTGCCCTTCCTTCTGGAACCTGCAGAAATATGTCAATACATAGTATATTTGAATATTTTTTGTCAAAATTATGAGAATTAGGACAGCAAAAGTATATTGTCATACTTTCTACAGCAAAAATGCCTGACACGTCTAGAATTTATGACACTGTTAGTAACTAGATGCACATAGAATGTCACTGTTCTCAAATGACAACCAACACAGTTGCTGTCTGTTGTGTGGCACAGGTATAACCGGTCTGTGGGACTCTGTTGACAACATCTCTCTGCAGCTGTAAATGCATGTAACTTTACTTCACAGCAAAAGGAAACCTTAAGGTTTTACATTTGGAATATTTTTTAATGGTTCAAGATTATTTTGTCAGGGAAGTCTTCTTGTAGTTACCTATACACATAAACCAAACACTAAAGGTAAACTTTAAAGGTGTGGGCAAAAGGTGGGTTACACATCATCACTCTCTTTAATCTACTGTTTATATTTTCAACAACTGAACATAGTGTGTGTCATTAAAATACATAAATCATCCCACTTCAGAAATACAACCTTTACACTCGAGATCAACCCTTATTATCCAGATTAAGTGCGTAAAGAAGCATAGCGCCTAAAACATCAAACTGACAGGGTTCTCAGTCTCCATTAAGATAAGGTAAATTATGCATTAATAACATTTTTATCTGAAGAACTGATTTTGAAATAGTTGTTAACATTCTGTTGAGACTCCCATAAACTCCCTTCCATAGAAGGTTTTCAAAAAGATGTGATGTATGAGAATAAATTTGTGCCAGTGTCCTCCTTAGGATTTAAGACACACACACGCACATGCACACACATGTGTGCGTGTGCATGTTTGGTTTCAAAATCTCATTCCTCCCACCATCAAAAAACCTACATAATAGTCCTGCAACTGTGACCATTTTCTTATTAGAGTAAAATAACTGATTCTTTCCACATAATTCTGAGAGCACTATTTATTAATGATTTATTTAGTGATGTTATCAGTATCCCAGTTTATATATTGTGAATGTTGGAATGATTAGTGAATAATGAATTGAAAAAGATATGAGAAGTATTTTCGTGACCTAAGTTGAGGTACTATCCTTCAATTTGCTTGAAGATGCTGAGGATAGCTAGTCTCTGAATATAATATTAGGTCCTGTGAACTTAAAAGAGGATTGCTAACCACCCAACTTCAGTATATTTGTAGTATTTATGGGCAGTAAATTGAGCAGTTTGTACTGCTACATAAACCAAGCAACAAGAAATTGTCCCATTCCTTAACTTGGTATACTTGTACATTGAAAAAACTGACCTTGTTGTATATCAAGTAGCTTGCACCTTCTGCATAACTGAATGGATATGGCAGCCAGACACTGTCTCCATCTTCATTTAAATATGGCAAATCATCCCAAATATCTGTATAATTTTTAATCCTGCAATACATATTACCATTCCCTTATATTTTTATGAACACAATGAACCATTTTGCAAATTAAGTTTAATATTCAATACCAAACAGGAAGTATAAGAGCTTCATAAATAAAGATGATATAGGGACTCACATTAAGGGCCAGAGAAAGGCTTCTGAGCCCTTAACTGACACATTATGTAATAAAATACCTAGGCTTATAATTCAGGAATTGTCACGATTTGTGGCTTGTGAGACAAGTTCATTTTATGCACCTTACAAGCAATCATGATGTGGTTTCAGATAAAATGTAGTAAAGGCAAATTAAATTTATTTTTCATAGTGAGTTATGTACAAATGAGTATGTTTGCTAGACTGTCCAACTGCAGCATTGGATGTGTAGCTAGATTGCTGGGCCAGATGCCAATAAAGTGTTCTTAAGACAATGGGATCTTCTTATTTGAGCAGATGTGTCAGGATGAAATGGATTTTTCCTTGGTGAGAGATGATGCATCATTTACCATAATGTGACCATGGCATTTTTAAACTCTGGTGGTGACTTGTAGAAAGAATATTATTTCACACTATGAGTCAAAGAAACATGCTTTCCATTTTGGATACATTCAAACACACCTATTTCTTTTTACTAGTTTCTTTGAAATCTAACTCCCTAAATATCCTTACATAACCACTCACCATGAAAAAGTTTGTAGTAACCAAGGCAAATAAACTTTAAAATATGTCTCATTTTATACATGAAAAAATATTGTTACAATGGCTATTAAATTTAAATAATATTTCTGAAACCTTTCATGTAAATATTAATGTGCAATTACTAAAGGAAGTAATATATCCTATTCTTTAAAGCAGATACAGTTAGTACATTTCTACAGAGACAAATAATTAAAGACAAATTATTTTATTCTTTGCATATAAAACAACAATGTACAATTCACACTGATTCTTAGTTATTAAATAGCTTACCTGACACTATTTGTTTCATTACTGCCATTAGAATTTAGGTGTACTGCAACTTCGGGTGTTGATTTTCCTGGAGGCAAATATAATGTCGCCCAGGTTTTTCCCACTATTATGTAAGACCGGAATACAGGTGTAAATGGCACATCAGATCCTCTCAAATTCAGCAACCACGCAATTTCATCCAGGGCCGTCAAAACAAGGATATTCATATTTTTGCTGTCCATAGACTGGCGAACTGCTGTCATTTTGTCTTGCCATGACTCTCCTAAATCAAATTAAGTAAAGTTTTACAAGACAGGACTAACATAGGCAGTGTTGATGAAAATACTGTATATTAATTATCAAGTATGTGGTTGAGTAGCAGAGCCAATAGAAAGAATCCACAGATCTTGGCCAACAAAAATCTAATAGTTTATGTAATCTGGTTTTAGAAGCACAATTTTATGTTCTTAATTATCTGACTAATGAACTACATTTCTTTCAGGGGAAAAATGGATGGTTTAAAAGTAATTACAGTGGATTTCATTTTCTCAGAAATAAAATGTGAAGTTAAAGTGTGAAAATAATTGTAAATTTAGGCTTACAATAGTCTTCGTTAAAGAACTGTTGATAGATGGATCAAATTATTTCTGTTATGAATAAAAATGGAATACTCCTTCCATCTTCAGAATTACTGCAATTTGGTCTTCTGGGCAAAACTTATTCTTTTTCTTAACTGTCCTACTGAAAGATCTGTGATTATGAACATAGTAAAAGAACTCAGGAGGATTAGGAAGTAAGAAGCCATAGTAGAATATTAAGAAAAATATCAACTTTAAAACAAATTATATATGACATTGTATTCTCCTATTCACTGGCATTGTAGCACCCATGCACAAATTGTTGTCTAAATGTTCCTCTAGGTATTTTTCAGGACTGTAACAACAGATTTCACTCTCCACTATTTATCTGTTACATATTGCCTTCAAATGACATTAGAATTACAGTCATCACAGAATTCACAGACATTGCCTTACCTCAACACAAATCATACTAAATTTCTTTAAAATACTTCCACTTAACAGTATGGCACTGGTAAGTAGCTGTGACTCCTTTCACTATAGCCACAGCAGATTTTGAAGAGTAAGTGTAGTGGCATATGAAACCGCAGCTTCAACTTGCCTGCATATTTGGTGTCTAATACAAAGACAGGATCAGAAGGGTATGGAGGACGTCCTTCTGCAGCATCCCAGATCATATCCACCAGGTTACTCAGGAGAACCTCCAGTTTCAGGCCTGCTTGTGCTAGAATGTGTCAAAATCACTATTTGCTAAAGACGTTAGTAACTTCAATTAACTAACTTGTAGCTAAACACACTTAATTGCAATCAATAGTCATCAAACCAAAATACACTTTATTGGGAGGACTTCCACTACAAGTTCCTACATGTTTCAACCCATTTCAAGGCTACTATCAAGCAGTATTAATAAAATAAAAGAAGAAGTTAAACAAATACACTATTACTCGTTACACAACGTCTGATGTGCATTTAAAAATGTAATATATATATATATATATATATATATATATATAG
>Ga0123355_10007570_pt1 | contig 16294 bp, 17 predicted proteins | sample TergutEmb28metaG_3_FD_89872 | JGI IMG/M metagenome (GOLD analysis project Ga0123355, IMG submission 89872) | Embiratermes neotenicus P1 segment gut microbial communities from Petit-Saut dam, French Guiana - Emb289 P1 | ecosystem: Host-associated > Arthropoda: Insects > Digestive system > Gut ...
AGCCAATATCGTAGCGGTGGACTATGACCCCGGCGCTTCCCGCATAAATCAGGAAAACCGCATAAGACTGATGCTGGCCAACGCAAAGAACGCGCTTGGGCTTTCTGATATCCCCCCCATCGGTGTTCGCGAAGAACAAGAGGTTGTTTTGTGATCTTCTTTTTTTCTTGAGGAGAAAAAAAGAAGCAAAAAAAGACCTTTTTAAATGGGTTTCTCCATCGCTTGCGGAATTCGCAAACGGCTGCGCCGCGCCATCCGTCATACAGGATGGAGCGGCGTTTGTTGTTGCTCCGTCCGGCATACTCGCTGCGGCGGCCCGGGGTAAAGCCCGGGCCGCTGCTTGCGCTTGGTTAAAATGTATCGCGCTTCGCGTTGTCAAATTCCCCTCCTTGGAGTGGTGCCCCGAAGGGGCGGGGTGGTAAAAAAGGCGCCCGCTTCGCGGGCGCCTTTTTTGTTATACATACCGAATACTCAGGGAAATATGCCGCACAAAGAGTAGGGCGTAAATGCTGAGCAAAAAGACAAGCACGCTCTCAAAGGAGCCAAGCATGGGAGCCGGTAGGATAAAGGATTGATTTACTCCGGCCCAGATCCAGTTGGGGACAACGAGCAATATACCACAAAGTGAGGCGGAGAGGCCGGTGGGGATCGCGTAATTGCGGCCATCTTTTCGGCTGAGGCCTTCAAGGGTTCTGGCGTGACCGGTTAGAAACAGTGAGCAAAACAGCATAAAAAGCACAGCCAGCAGGTTATCAGATACGGTGGTCAGAGTAGTGTAGCTGTTGAACTTAAAAACAAGTGTTAACATCAGCCAGACGCCGGCAATAAGGAAAAAAATACCGTCGCGCATTATTCCTTTAGAAAATAGCGCGCGCCCGCCTATAAAGATAAAGACAAGAGATGAGAACCAGCCGAAAACGGCACTGACAATAAGGGGGATACCGCTTAGCGCAACCCCCGGATTAATGGCGCCAAAGCCGGGAATTTGCAAGGTTTCCAGCTGTAAGAAAGCGATGGCGAGTCCTGTGAGCAAAGCAAAGAAAGCGGTGATTTTATCCCCCCGCAATACGGGGTAATCGCGGTCTGTGCGATTGAACAAATAGAACAGCAAAAGGGACGCGATACAGAGCGCCAACACTATGTTAAAGGCATTAACAAGCGCGGTATTGCCGATGTAGAAGCCGGTTTCCGGATCCATGGCATTGAGCTTTAGCCAAATTCTGGCTCCCAGACAAAAAATAAGAGCCGCAAAATAGAGCGCAAAAAAAATTCGGAAAGAGCTGCTCAGCTTCATATGTTATGTCCTTTTCCTGATGATTTACGCTTAACAGTATAGCATTCACGGCGTCTATTTGCAAGAGCGGAGAGCATGGGCATACTTGTCTGCGGTTACGCATAAGCATGTAACAGGCTTGTCAGCTTATCGTAAGGGAGAGGGATTTATAATGAAAGGCGCGATGTTGTTTATCGCGATATTTGCTTTGTCCATGTTGATTATACCTATGATTGCCCTTAGTTATCAGCAACAGCCCCCCGCTCCCCGGCCATTTGAAGCGCCGGCTCTACGGGAGCCTGAGCATGACGCCGTTTTGTATACCGAGCCTGTCCCGCCTATGGGGCCTCCCGACTTGCCGGTAGATATTGTGACGATTCCGGGCGGAGAGCATCCGCGAAGCACGATTTCGGGCGTGAGCTATTTTCGCGTGTTGGATGAAAGCACAGGCGAAATTCATGTTGTTTCGCTGCGGGATTATGTTCGCGGGGCGGTAGCCGCGGAAATGCCGGCAAGTTTTCATCCAGAAGCGCTTAAAGCGCAGGCAGTGGCGGCGCATACATTTGCGCTGCATCAGCATATGGTTCAGCAGCGAATACCTGATCCGGCGCTGAGAGGGGCTGATTTTTCCGCTGATCCGTCGAACCGGTGGGGATTTGTTTTCGAACCGGTTGCCCGCGAAATCTTCGGTATAAATGAAGATGAAAACTGGGAAAAAATAACCGACGCGGTGGACAGCGTACTGCACCTGATACTGAAATATGATTATGAGCCGATTGTGGCGGCTTATCACGCGATGTCGGCGGGCAGCACCGAATACGCCGGGAATGTGTGGATCGGCAGTGCGCCATATTTGATACCCGCGCCAAGCGAGGGAGATTTGCTGGCGCCGGGGTTTCAAACCTATGAAAGCTTTAGCGCCGACAGCTTACGGGAAATATTTTGGGAAACATATCCGGATATCGAATTTGAGGGGGAAGCATCCGGCTGGATGGAGATATTGGAGCGATCGTCTTCGGGGTATGTAACGACCATCCGTGTTGGGGATACCCAACTCCGCGGCATAGATGTGCGCCGGGCATTGTATTTGCGCTCTCACCACTTTGATATTGAGCATGACGGCACAGCCTTTACCTTTACGGTGCGGGGCTATGGCCACGGGGTGGGGCTGTCGCAGCGGGGCGCCGATTTTATGGCCCGGCAGGGAGCCAGTTTTGAGGAGATACTGGCGAATTATTATACGGGGGCAAGGCTTTACCGTATAGAGATTCCACGCTAAAAACCGCCGTTAAGTTATATAAAACTTAACGGCGCAATGCGGTTTTTAAATTGTTTTATTAAAGCCCCATCTGGGATATTGAAGACGCATAACCGTTTGTAAATATGACTGTAATTGAACTAAAGCCGCTCCCTATCCACATTATCATAGTGGTGGTTGTACCAAGCAACTCTGTGGTTGACTCAGAAGAAGGGGCCACCCCAATTATTTCTTGCACTTCGCTTATGCTCATCCCATTTCTCAAAAGTGCAAAGGTTTCCGCATTTACGCCACCTGCTGCAATTGTGGGTGGTGCTTCACCTTGATGAGGCTCTACTTGTAGCCCCATTTGTGATATTGACGATGCGCTGCCGTTCGTAAACATGACTGTGATTGAACTAAATCCAGAGCCCACCCACATTATTATTGTAGTAGTTGTTCCAAGCATTTCCGTGTTGGTTTCAGAAAATGGGGTCACTCCGATTATCTCTTGCACTTCTGCTATGCTCATTCCATTTCTTAAAAGAGCAAAAGCTTCTCCGGTTACGCCAAGCGCGCGTGGCTGTGGTGCTTCAGGCTGAATGTCTACAACAGGAGTTTCCGGCCCTTGTTCGGTTGCTGGCTCTGCTGCTTCAGCTACAGGAGCAGGGGCTTGTGCTCGTGGCTGTGTGGATCCTCCATTACCACCCCCACACCCAATGGAAACAAATACCAAAATAATCACTATGCCAATAAGTAAAATCCGCCGTTTCATGTGTTGTCCCTCCCCTCAATTTGTTGTTAAAGACAAACAAATACGGTGCAAGGATATGAATAAATCCATACCTTGCACCGTTCGCAACACAAGAAACGCCCAAGACAGCTTGCCAATTAACAAGCCGCGGGTTATAATAATGTTTGCAAGCGCGCGGCTTTAAAAGCCGTTGGCATGGAAGCTGGACTTCCCTGTCAGGGGGCAGGGTGCTGAGAACACCCTGTTCCTGCCTTGCTATTTGTTTGTTGCTATTATTGTATCAATGTTTTTGTCGTTTTGCAAGCGTTAACAGAAAATTGTACGTTTTAACCATCCCGCCCCTTCGGGACACCCCTCCAAGGGAGGGGAATTTTTGTCATTCTGAGCGTAGCGAAGAATCTTTAGACCCTTCGCTGCGCTCAGGGTGACATATTGAGGAGGTGGCAAGCGGGGTGATCATTCCCCTCCTTGGAGGGGTGGCAGGCGAAGCTTGACGGGGTGGTGTTGTCATTCCGAGCGAAAGCGAAGGGTATAAAGATTCTTCGCCTGCGGCTCAGAATGACAGATGGGTGGTTTTGCAACATCAAGGCAAAATCAATTGTGTTAAGTAGTCTACTCAGCACCCAAGCCGAAGCTAATGGTTAAAGCCCGGTTTATTTCGTTCATCGAAACTTCGTCAAGGCGGCCCATTTTTTCTTTGAGGCGCTTTTTGTCAATGGTGCGTATCTGCTCGAGAAGCACGACCGAATCGCGGGAAAGGCCGCAATCCTCGGAGGGGAGCTGTATGTGGGTGGGCAACCGGGATTTTTCTTTTTGACTGGTTATGGCCGCGGCGATGACAGTTGGGCTGAATTTGTTGCCGATATCATTTTGCACGATGAGAACCGGCCGGATCCCGCCCTGCTCCGAGCCGATTACAGGGGAAAGATCGGCGTAATATATATCTCCTCTTTTTATAGTCATTTGGGAATCACGCTCCGCTTGTCAGTTGACAGTTGACAATTGACAGTTTTAATCGCGCGCCATGCGATCAAAACTGTCAGCCGGTATAGTTTAAGTAATGTTTGCTGTCAACAAGAAATGAAGTGGGCCGCCGGTAGAAATATTCTTGCCAACTGTAAGGCAGGATAAACATACGCCGGGCTGAAAAAATCAAGGCGGAAGCAAATACCTGCGCACATTATTTTATTGCCAGTCGTATAAGTTCGCGATTGGGCGCAAAAAAAGCCCCCTCAAAAACTTGAGGGAGCAAAAGACGATTCAGCCTAAAAATACAAAATTCTCAAAGACAAATTCCACTTCTGAGCCTTGCAGTAAAAGTTTTAACGGCAAGCCCTCCTCGTCCAGAAAGAGCAGGCAATTTTCGCCGCCGAACTCTCCCCTGAGAACCCAGACGCCGTTTTGCCGGGAGGGCAGCGACCTTTCGGCCTCCGGCAGAAGCAGAGAGGAAAGGGCCATTACCGCGCGGGGTACGGGAGCGGAGCGTGTTCCGACGTAGGAATCAAGATTAAAAGAAAGCCCCTGAAAGCTCAGTTCTATTCCACCTTCGCGGAAAGAGTAAACAAAGCCCGCCGCCCGCTCGGGATATAAAATCTCCACTTTGGAGGTTATGGGATCGGGGCGGTAGATATGGGCGCGCATTTCCACGCCACCTGACCTGATGGTAGCGTCTGTTTGATAAAACTGGGTTACGTTTTCCATCAGGTTTCGGGCTTTAGCCTCATCGGTGAAAGGTATGGCAGCGCAGCCGGAGAGCAAGGCAATCAACAATGCGGGTAAAATCAAAAGGAGGAAGAATCTCATTACCAGCCTCCTTTTGTCAATTATTCAGCGCCCATACTCCAAAAAGATACCGGCTAAATCATCCAGCAGTTCGCCGGGCAGCATCGCGGTTTGGGAGCGGCGCAAGGCGGTGCGGTCGGCGGCCATTCCGTGCAGGAACGCTCCGCAGGCGGCTGCGTCCCGTGGGTTGAGTCCTTGGGCGAGCAGAGCGGCGATCATGCCGGTTAATACGTCGCCGCTGCCTCCCTTGGCAAGGCCGGGATTCCCTGTTTCGTTGCGCAAAAGCCCACCGTCCGGGCTGGCGATAAGGGTGCCCTGCCCCTTTAACAGAAGATAAACGCCGTGTTTGCGGGCAAAGGAAAACGCAACAGAGGCGCGGTTGGCTTGGATGTCCGCCGTTTGCGTTTTACAAAGCCGGGCCATTTCCCCCGGATGTGGAGTCAGGATCACAGGGGCGCGGGCGTCCTTTAGTAGATGTATATTCTCGGCCAGCGCGTTTATGCCGTAGGCGTCCAGAACAATCGGGCCGGAAGCGTTTTTTAGGACCAGTTCAAGCAGCCGGGATGTGTGCAAATTATTTTCCAGCCCGCAGCCAAAGGCAACGGCGTCGGCGGATTGCAGCGCTTCGACGAGAGAATTTAAAGATGCATATGAATCTATGGTTCCGGCGCTGCTCTCGGCCAAAGGCAGAAATGTGGCTTCGAGGACGCTGGAGGAAGCGCTGGCGCAAACAGTCTCGGTTGAAGCAAGGGTAACAAGCCCGGCCCCGCAGCGCAAGGCTGCCAAAGCAGAGAGGATGGCCGCCCCGCGATAGCGCCCGCTTCCGGCGATATTGAGAACCCGGCCGAAAGTACCTTTGTGTGAATCTAAGGGCCTTTGGGGAATCAGCTCGAAAACCTGCTTGTCGCTAAGTGAGGCGCCGAAGCTGAGCTCAATGCGATTGCGGGCCTCGTCGGGGATACCGATATCCAAAACCTCAACCGCGCCGCAAAAGGGAAGGCTATCGTCTAAAATATGGCAGAGTTTAAGGGAATCAAAAACCAGGGTGTAATCCGCCCTCACCGCGCCGTCAGCCACAAGGCCGCTGTCGCACTCAACGCCTGTGGGTATGTCCAGCGAAACGATAACAGCGGCGCTGTCGTTTATCAGAGCGCAGGCTTTTTTGTGGATTTCCCGCAGCTGCCCCTTAAAGCCGGTGCCGCAGATTGCGTCCACCACCAGATCGGTTTGGGCCAGCCAGCCGGCCAGCTTATCTTCGACCTGATCAAAATCCATAATGGGCACGCCCATACCGCTTAGCTGTTCACACATTGCAAGCGCTTCCCCGGAAGCGGGCCTGCCGCCCAGCATAACGGTTAAAACGTTGACGTCGTTTTCCGAGAGCTTTCGGGCTACAACAAAGCCGTCGCCGCCGTTGTTGCCCCTGGAGCAGAAGATGACGCAGTTGCGCTGATTTACTTTAAAAGTGCGCTTTATAAACGCGGCGGCGGCGCTTCCGGCGTTTTCCATCAGCCGGTGAAAGCTGAGGCCAAAATTGAGGGAATTTTGTTCGATTTGCTTCATTTCGCTGCTGGTTACTACGCGCACGACTTGCTCCTCCTTTTGCCTGGCGGCGCTATCCATTATATAAAACACATAATGCTTATTCGGTGTGTGGTGAATCAGCAATGGATTCTTTCTCAAATGACATTAATGTTTGTTCTTCATTATAGGTATCGTGATAATCACCTTGCCCTACGCTTTCATATCGAGTTGGGATCAACGCTCTAACTTCATCAGGGTATAACGCAACAAGCAATGTTAAAATGAGCGAAATAGCACTAAATACTGCAATCACCGTGTTTTTACTCTGCCCCACCATTTGCTACGCTTTAACTCATCCTTAAGATCCAAAGCAGCTTGTTCGAGATTATCGTTTGTTTTTCTTGCCTCATCATTCGCTAAACGCATTTCATCAAGCTGGCTACGCAAAAGAACATTTTGAGTGCGCATTTCTTCAACAAGTTTAGCATTTTCGCGCATGATTGCATGAGATACACTCTCTTGCAGAACTGGTGCGGGTATATCAATATTATGTTTGGGAGGTAAATTTTGAATTTCACTTAAGAAAGGATTTGATGTACCCATTTTTGATATATCTTCAACGGAAAATAACTTCATAATCATCCTCAACCTTTCATGTTCTTAAGGATAAGCCATCCGTCTTGCTTGAACAAATCTAATATAAATTTTCTTCACTGTCTGATACGGTGCAGAGATCAGCGCCCAATTGGCACCTTGCCTCAACCAAACCCGAATCGCATAATGCTTATTTTATCCCAAAGCTATAACAGCTTCTTCTTAAAGCCTTTATTGGAAGTTGGATTAAATCCTATTGATTCATAGAAACTGCGGGCGTCTTTTCGCTCTGTTTCCGTTACCAGAATAATCTGCGTACATTCCCTAGCTCTGGCACGCTTTTCCAGTTCTGCAAACAATGCTTTCCCTACGCCTTTTCTTCTACTGGGAGCGTCTACTATAAAATTTTCAACAACTAAAAATTGCCTGCAGCCGCCGTATAATTCGTCGCAAACAATTCCCATGATCGAACCAAGAAGCGTCTCGTTTTCCACCGCGCCAAGAAAGATATAGGCGTCATTGTTCTGTAACTTTGCAAACTTGTTTTTCATCTTTTGCATGTCGGATTCTTCGCCCCAAAACTGGTAGTAAAGATCAGATAATGACTTAATATCCTCGATCACTAAGTCTCTTATCACCATGATACCGCACCCCGTAATATATAAATTTTCTTCACTGTCCGATACCTTACACAGAGGTCACGCTTTGTCTCAACCAAACCCAATCACCTGCGCCATAGCGTAGCGCCGGTCATGGGAAATACTCACCTCAAAACTCAGCCCGCTTTCTTCCACAAGCTCCAAAGCCCGGCCGGAAAATAAAAGGTATGGCCTGCCGCCGGCTTCGCGCAAAAGCTCAACCTCACACAAGCGGAAACCGCGCAGCCCGCTGCCGAGAGCTTTTGAGAAAGCTTCTTTGGCACAGAATCCCGCAGCAACCGAGGCCGGAGGGAACCCGCGGCGCTCCAGCAAAGCCAACTCCCCCACCCCGAAAAAGCGGGGCAGAAATTTCGGGTTTTGCATGGCTTTTTCGATCCGCCCGATTTCAACATGGTCTATCCCGACGCGTAAAACCACTTCTTATCTCCGTCCTCTTATTTCTTGCTTCTAGTTTACCAGAGAAAGGAGAAAAATTCCAGATAACGAAAGGAAAAAACAGCGGGAAAAGCAGTATTTACATTTTATTAACGAAGTATGCCGTCTTTTATAGTACAATGAAGCAGCCGAAAGTGAGGAAGTAAAGCTTGTTTGGTTATGTAAAGCCGTTTAAGCCGGACTTGCGGATGTGTGAGTACGAGGCGTACAAAGCAGTGTATTGTGGTTTGTGCGGGCAATTGGGCAAGTCTTTTGGCCCGGCGGCGAGGCTTACGCTAAGCTATGATTTCGCGTTTCTTTCCATGCTTCATTATGCGGTTTCCGGGGATACGCCGGTGATCGAAAAGCGCGGATGCTATATAAATCCTCTGCGCAGGCAACCGATATGCGCACCGGGGGAAAGTCTTAAATTCAGCGCCGATATGGCACTTATCATGATGTATTACAAGTTGATCGACAATATGCGGGACAGCGGAATGTTGCGCCGCACCATGTGGGGAGCGGGATTCCCGTTTGCGGCAGGTGCACGGAGAAAAGCTGCAGCCCGCCGGCCGGAGTGCGAAGACGCGATTGCTCAGGCAATGATCAAGCAGCAGGAACTCGAAGACAGCCGCGTAGACAGCGTGGACGCGGCCTGCGAGCCTACCGCTCTTGCGATGCAGGCAATATGCGGGCAGCTCAGCAAAAACGCCGGACAAAAGCGCATACTTGAGCGGATGGGATATCTGTTGGGGCGGTATGTATATCTTTGCGACGCGCTGGACGACCTTGAGCGCGATCTTAAAACCGGTTCATACAATCCCTTTATTTTGCTGCACAAGCTGGAAAGGGACGCGGACAAGGCAGCGCTGGAAGCGGTTTATTCGCAGGGGAGAATGGCCTTGTATCTCACTGCGGGGGAGGCTGGAAATGCTTATCAATTACTTAACACGGCCTCTTTCGGCCCGATATTGGATAATGTGTTTTACCAAGGATTGCGCGCAGGAGTGGACGAGATTATGCGCAAGCGCGCACCCGGTTTAATAGTTAGCGGTCAGGAGCAGGAATTAACTGCTGATAAGGAGAGCGAAGAATGAGCGATCCCTACAAGGTGTTGGGAATTTCCCCGGATGCCAGCGACGAGGAGCTGAAATCTGCGTACCGCGAGCTGGCGCGCAAATATCATCCTGATTCCTATGCGAACAATCCGCTGAGTGATCTGGCCGTCGAGAAGATGAAAGAGATAAACGAAGCGTACGATCAGGTTACAGCCATGCGCCGGGACGGCAAAAACGGTCGGGCAGAAAGTTGGGGATGGGCGTCTTCATCCTCATCATCTTCCCAATTTGCGGATATCCGGCGGCTGATAAACGCGGGTCGTATAACCGAGGCGGAAGAGCTGCTTGACGGAGTGCAGCGGCACGCGCGAGACGCCGAGTGGTTCTTTTTAAAGGGGAGTATCCAATATGCCCGTGGCTGGATGGAGGACGCTTACGAAAACTTTTCCAAAGCGTGTGAGATGAACCCGCAAAACCGGGAATACCGGGCGGCGCTGGGGCAGCTTCAATGGCAGCGGAACAACGGCAGACCACAAAACGCCTACCGCGCCGGGAGCCCTATGGGCGGATGCAGCATATGCGACATGTGCGCGGCATTTATGTGCGCCGACTGTTTATGCAGTTGTTTTAGATGCGGTTGCTGACCAATTGAAAATTGCGGGGAAATTATTTTATGGGGCAAATGAGTTCGCGAATGGCTTTGGGCGGAATATTTTCCGCCCTTTGTGTCACCTTGATGTTTTTTACCGGGGTTATGCCGTTTGGTAGATACGCGCTGCCCATTTTTGCTGGCGTAATGATACTGCCGGTTGTTGTCGAATTGGGAACCAAAACGGCTGTTATGGCGTATATAAGCACATCAATCCTCAGCATATTTTTAGTGCCGGACAGGCAAGCCGTAATGATTTTCGTAGCGTTTTTCGGGTATTATCCCATAGTGAAACAAAAACTGGAAAAGCTTCCCGGCAGAGCGCTTGAGTACGCTTGTAAGCTGCTCCTGTTCAATGTCGGCATGGTGGGCGGGGTTCTGTTTATGGTATACCTGCTTGGGATGACGCAGGCGTTTGAGGGCATTAGAGAGCAAAGATACGCGCCGCTGCTCTTTTTGTTCGCGGGTAATATATTGTTTTTTATTTACGATATGGCGCTTACGCAATACTACACAATATACGTGGAAAAACTGCGGCCCAAACTTGTAAGGAAGTAATCGATAATGAAGATTTATGGTTTTATTTCGGGAATTGCGCTTTGCGCTAAGTTGGTGATTTTGCCGATTTTTGCCGGGGCGGTAGAAAGCGACGGAGCAACACAAGCCTCCGGAATCGCTTTGCAGTTCTTTTCGCAGGTGTTTTTGGTGTTTATGCTGATTTTTGCAGCGCTTTTGCTCACAAAAAAAATTGCCGCCTGGATCGACAAAAACAGGGAAAAACGCAAGTGATAGTTCCATAAAAAAATGATAAGCACAAAATGCAGATATTTAAGCAATTCGCACAAACATGTGGCGGATTGCTTTACTATTTAAAACAAAAAACCGCTTGCAATTTGGCGTATATAACGCTATAATGAATGCATTGGTGGGTATATGTGGTGAGTTGTGGTTCATAGGCCCAAAGTGTAATTAGGAGGTGGGGAATTTGCTGCGTGGTGAGTATCATCATTCTTTGGATATAAAGGGCCGCGTAAATTTCCCTGTCAAGATACGCGATGGCCTTGGGGAACGGTTTATCCTGACCAGGGGGCTGGATAATTGCCTGTTCGTTTATTCCGGCGCGGGCTGGAGCGAGCTGGAAGACAAGTTGCAGGCCTTACCTATGAGCAAATCACGTGATATACAACGATTCTTTTTTGCCTCCGCGGTCGAGGTGGAGCCGGACAAGCAGGGACGGATTTTGATTCCCCAGAACTTGCGTGATTACGCGGGGCTGGAAAAGGACATTATCATCATAGGCGTTTCGGGCCGGGCTGAGATATGGAACCGTGAGCGTTGGGAAGAAAAGTTGAGCGCCATTACAATGGACACCGTAAAAATGGAGCAGACAATGGACGAACTGGGGTTCTAGCGGCGATATGTTGAGCTTTCATCATATCCCGGTGATGCCGGAAGAGGCCGTAGCGGCCTTGAACATAAAGCCGGACGGCGTGTATGTTGACGGTACCGCAGGCGGAGGCGGACATTCGATCGAGATTGCCAAGCGGCTGCAATGTGGCAGACTGATCTGTATCGACAAAGATCCGCAGGCGGTTGCGGCTGCGTCCGAAAGGCTTAGAGAGCACCCCCAAGTGCGTGTGACGCAGGGGGATTTCGCCGACTTGCCGGATATTTTGGATCGTATGAAAATTGGCGGGGCGGACGGCATTTTACTCGATCTTGGCATATCTTCCCATCAGGTTGACGTCCCAGAGCGGGGATTCTCTTATCACCAGGACGGGCCGCTGGACATGAGAATGGCCGCGGATGGGAAAAGCGCGGCGGATTTGCTGATGGTGCTTCCCGAAAGGGAGCTTGCGGATATATTCCGAAAATACGGCGAGGAAAAATTTTCAGGGCGGATCGCGAAGAAAATCGTGTCGGAAAGGTCAAATAAACCGATAGAAACCACCCTCGAGCTTGTAGATATCATACGCGGAAGTATTCCGGCGGCTGCACGGCGGGAAGGTGGGCATCCGGCAAAACGGGTGTTTCAGGCGCTGCGCATAGCGGTCAACGGCGAGCTGGAGAGCTTGCGTGTCTGTTTGGATGCGGCGTTCGACAGGCTTAACCCGGGCGGAAGATTCGCGGTGATCAGCTTCCATTCACTGGAAGACCGCATGGTCAAGCAGGCTTTTGCCCAGTATGCCAAAGGGTGTGCGTGCCCGCCTGATTTTCCGATTTGCGTATGCGCTAAAAAGCCGCGGGGCCGTCTTATTGGCAAAAAACCGCAGACGGCGTCCGGGAAAGAACTTGAGCAAAATTCGCGCAGTGCCAGCGCAAAACTTAGAGTAATAGAGAAGTTATAAGCACAAGACAGGGAGGGACAAAAAGATGGCAAGGGACAGTGCGGCGAGAGTATATGCTCCGAACCCGGTGGTGGCAAAAAATCCGGAACTTAAAGTACTGCGCAGACGCGCGTTCGCGGGTGCGTTTACTCCTCGGATTTTTTTCTCATTTGTGCTTGTAATGATGTTGTTTAGCCTTATGGTATACAATCATGTGCATCTTAACGAACTGACAAGTGAAGTCAGCGCGCTTAATAATCAGTTGGCGATATTGGAAAGCGAGAGCGTGCGGTACGCAAGTTTGCTTGAAACTACGGTATCCTTGCGGGCTATAGCGCAACAGGCGGAGGAAATGGGCATGGTGCGCCTGGATCAGTACCGGACGGTTCACGTATATCTTTTTGAAGACGATCAGATAATCTTGTTCGGGCAGGCGGACGGGCAAGATTATGCGCCCGGGGGAATGTTGGCGACGTTGGGGTCGATAATTAACAGCGCCAGGGCATATATTTCGGGAATATAAAATATTCTGTAATAGCGGGCGGCGTCGAGCCGCCGCTGTCACCTCGCAATGAAAAAAGGTTCTTAAGCGTGGGTCTGGGGGCTGAGCCCCTCGGTGGGGGTGTATACTTGTGAAGGCAACTTACGCTTTTAAAGCGAAACAAAGAATGCGCATAATCCTTCTATTATTTATGCTGTTTGGATTCGGCGTTATATTCGTGCAACTGTTCAGGCTTCAGATCGTAAGGGGAGAAGAATTACAACAACTTGCAATGAACCAGCAAACCCGCGCGAATATTCTTGGGGCCAGGCGCGGGGTTATATACGACCGCAATATGAACCCGCTGGCTGAAAGCGTCACGGTATGGAATATCTGCATATCGCCCGCCGAGCTGGACAGAACCAGACTGCCCGAAACAGCGCGGCGTCTGGCCGAGATTTTGGATATTGACGAACAGATAATTTTGGACGCGGCCGAGCGCAGAAACACCTTTTATTGGGTGATAGCGCGGGGGGTTGACCGCACAGTTGTGGATCGGGTGTATGAGTTTGTTTCCGGCCCGGAAGGCCCGGTGCGGGGAGTGTTTACCGAACAAACCACAAGACGATACTATCGCTTTGGAAGATTGGCTTCGTCGGTGCTGGGATTCACCAACGCGGACGGCGACGGGGCATACGGCGTAGAGGCGTATTATAACAGGGTTCTTTCCGGCGTGCCCGGCAGAGTGGTATCCACAAGAGACGCAAAAGGCGGGGCTATGCCTTTTATGTATTCCCAACTCTACGCCGCGCAGGACGGCAACTCGATTATACTGACCATCGACGAGACAGTCCAGCATTTTCTTGAGCGCCATTTGGAAACCGCAGTCATTGAACACAACATCCAAAACCGCGCGGCGGGGATAGTTATGAACGTGCGCACGGGTGAGATTCTGGCAATGGCTACAATGCCGGATTTTGACCCCAATGACCCCTTTACGCTGACTGATCCCAACGCGATCGCCATTATGGAACAACTGACTCCCGGCACCGACCAGCACAGGGAAACCCGCCGGAATCTCCAATTCGAGCAGTGGCGCAACAAGGCCATATCCGACCCATACGAGCCGGGAAGTACATTTAAACTTATTACCGCGGCGGTGGCGCTGGACAACAATCTGGTATCTTTAAACGACCGGTTCCATTGCAGCCATGCTTTTCAAGTGTCGGACACCACTTTTCATTGCTGGAACAGGCGAGGGCATGGCAGCCTGACATTTTCGGAGACTATGCAAAACTCCTGTAATCCTGCTTATATCATGATAGGCCAGCGCAGCGGCGCAAGGTTGATGTACGATTATATTGAAAAATTTGGACTAAGGGAGACAACAGGGATTGATTTGCCGGGCGAGGCTCCCGGTATTGGGCATAACTTTGATACCCTCAACAAGGAGGGCCGGGTAGAACTTGCATCAACGTCTTTTGGACAGTCGATGACGGTAACGCCTATCCAGTTGATTACAGCCACTGCGGCCACGATCAACGGGGGATATCTTATGCAGCCGTTTGTTGTCAGGCAGGTGATTGATCCGGCCGGCAACGTTATTCAAACAAGACAGCCCACCGTAAGGCGGCAGGTAATTTCCAGAGAGACGTCGGCGATCATGCGGCAGATTTCCCAAGCCACGGTAGATGATGGCTCCGGGCGCTTTGCCCAAATACCCGGGTATGAGATCGGCGGAAAAACCGGGACGTCACAAAAACTAGAGCTTGGCGAAGACGGAGGCCATATCCTCAGCTTTGTAGGTTTTGCGCCGATGGATGATCCGATACTCGCCGTGCTGGTCATGCTAGATGAGCCGGAGCTCGACAATGTATTCGGTTCGGTCATAGCGGCGCCGGTGGTCGGGGCGGTACTCAACGAGGTGCTGCCGTATCTTGGCATACAACCAAGATTCACCGCCGAACAACTGGCGCAAACCGAGGCGATGGTGCCGGATCTGGTCGGGCTGGGGCCTCATGAAGCTTTGGCGGTTCTGCGCACCAGAGGATTGGATTCCCGGCTTGTAGGCAATGGCGCCACAGTCGTGCGGCAGATACCGCTGGCGGGACAGAGAATGCCCAGAGGATCTACAGTCATACTGTACACTGAGGAAAACGTGACAATCAGAGAAATCACCCTGCCTGATGTAAGAGGGCAAAGCCCGCACGAAGCGAATATCCGGCTGGTGGGAATGGGACTCAACATTGAGCTGCGCGGCGATATGCCGGACGGCGCGGTCATGGTAGTGCGGGATCAAACGCCGCTGCCCGGAGCAACCATGTCACCCGGGGAGCTGGTGGTTCTGCATGTTGAAGAAAGAGCATCTGAAACCGCTTAAGAAACTTTTACCGCAATATTGGTTAGCCGCCAAAGGGAGTGAAGCAGAATGACATTGCGCGAGTTGTTAAGGGACGTCGAAATAACAGGCGCTGTTCCCGACCGGGAAATCACCGCGCCCGTCAGCGATTCCCGCCAGGTGGAACCCGGCAGCGTGTTTTTCTGCATACCCGGAATCCGCTCCGACGGCCACGACCACGCGGCCCAAGCTCTGGAAAAAGGAGCCGCGGCGATAATATGTCAGCGCGATCTTGGGCTGGAAAGACAAATACTGGTCAAAGATACGCGCAAGGCGCTAGGGCAAAGCAGTGCAAACTTTTTCGGCAGGCCGACAGACAAACTCAAGCTGATCGGCATAACAGGAACCAACGGCAAAACGACGATAACCTATATGGTTAAACACATACTGGAAACGGCGGGCAAAACGGTAGGGCTTATCGGAACCATACGCAATGAGATCGACGACATTACGCTGCCCGCAAAGTACACTACGCCCGATCCCATAGGGCTGTACGCGATGTTTGCCCGTATGGTGGAGGCAGGCTGCGAGTATGTAGTAATGGAAACCAGCTCCCACGCGCTGGATCAGCAGCGTTTGGCGGGGTGTACTTTCGCGGTTGCGGCGTTTACCAATCTTACGCAGGATCATCTGGATTACCACGGCGATATGGAATCATACTTCGCTGCCAAACGTAAACTGTTTGACATATGCGAGAGAGCGGTAATCAACTACGACGATGATTACGGGCGCAGGATACTTTCCGATATAAATTGCCCTTGCACAAGCTTTAGCCAAAAAAGCGCCGAAGCCGACCTCACGGCCCACGACGTCAATTTTACCGCACAGGGCAGCCGGTTTGTATTGATGGCGTCCGGGGAACTTCACAAGGTAAAGCTGCAAATGCCCGGGCATTTTTCGGTGTCGAACGCGCTGGCGGCGGCGGGATGCTGCCTTGCGGTGGGAATCGACATAAGCGCAGTGCTGGAGGGGCTTGCAAGCTGTCCCGGAGTTCCGGGCCGGATAGAAATATTGCCCACGGATACTCCATATACGGTTATTCGCGACTACGCGCATTCTCCCGACAGCCTGCAAAACATACTGGAAACTGTGAGAGAATTTGCGCCCGGGCGGGTGGTCTGCCTGTTCGGGGCCGCCGGCAACC
>Ga0123355_10007571_pt1 | contig 16293 bp, 13 predicted proteins | sample TergutEmb28metaG_3_FD_89872 | JGI IMG/M metagenome (GOLD analysis project Ga0123355, IMG submission 89872) | Embiratermes neotenicus P1 segment gut microbial communities from Petit-Saut dam, French Guiana - Emb289 P1 | ecosystem: Host-associated > Arthropoda: Insects > Digestive system > Gut ...
ACTTTTCTCATATCAGCGCATTTTTCACTTTCATGACATCTTGCACCAGTGTTTTAAAATAATTTGGGGTCAATGATTGCGCGCCGTCACACAATGCGCGCGGCGGGTCATTATGCACTTCGATCATAAGGCCATCCGCGCCGGCAGCAACGGCAGCAAGCGACATTGGCTTCACAAGCGCATGTATCCCTGTTGCATGGCTCGGGTCGACGACAACGGGAAGATGGGACATCGATTTCAAAAGCGGTACGGCTGATAAATCGAGCGTGTTCCTCGTTGCGGTCTCAAACGTCCGTATGCCTCTCTCGCACAAGATGATGTTTTTGTTTCCCCTTGCCATGATGTATTCGGCACTCATCAAAAGTTCTTCCAGCGTATTGGAAAGGCCTCGCTTTAAAAGGATCGGCTGGGGCGCTGCACCAAGCTCTTTGAGCAGTTCGAAATTCTGCATATTTCTGGCACCGACTTGAATCACATCCACGTCTTCAAAAAGATGAAGATGCGATGCGTCCATGATTTCTGTCACGATTGGAAGCCCGCTTTGTTTTTTTGCTTCCACCAGAAGCTGTATGCCCTCGTCTCTCATGCCCTGAAACGCATACGGCGACGTTCTCGGTTTAAATGCTCCGCCGCGAAGAAAAGTCGCACCGCCGTCTCTCACTTCAGAGGCGACAAAACAGATTTGCTCCCTGGATTCCACTGAACAAGGCCCCGCGATGATTTGAAAATGGCCGCCTCCAAGTTTAATGCCTGAAACATCCACGACCGTGTCGTCGGGATGAAATTTACGATTTGCTTTTTTATATGGCTCTGTCACCCGCTTAACAGACTCGACGATATCGAGCGATGCGATCAGATCCGCATCGACCTCTGACGTGTCGCCCACAAGCCCAATGACGGTGGCATCCATGCCATCGCTCCGATGGATCTCAAGCTCCATGCTCCTAAGCCATGAAATCAGGTTCTCCAGTTGCTGTTGATCCGGGTTTGACTTTACGATAATGATCATATTGTTCTTTGTATGATGGCCTTGCGCTTACACCCATACATTCCTTTCTTTTCAATATCCAACGTTCAAAATGTTGGAAGCAATTTTATCACAGGGCTTTGCGTTTGTAAATCAATTTTTTTGTTTGCTTGCCTTTTTACGTAAAATCGTGCATACTATTATAGAAAACATCTGAGGAGGCATATCTTTTGAAGATACTTAAAAACATCATTCCTGTAATCAAGTTGTACCGCTCTGTCAAATATTTGTCCGGATATCGAAAAGAAATCTTTAAGGCCAGGGCAGATGGGGATTTTGAAAAAGAAAGAGAATACATCTTACAATCAACGGATGCGTGGGGAAATTATGTTGTAAAAACCTTTGATATAAAGTTAACGGTAGTCGGAGAGGAAAACCTGCCTGAAAGCGGACCTGTTTTATTTGTGGCAAACCATCAGGGTTTTGCGGACGTCGTTGTTACGTGCGCAGCACTGAACAAGTTCCAGTTTGCTTTTGTGGCAAAAGATTCACTTGAAATGATTCCAATCTACGGAAAGTGGATCAAAGACATCCGAAGCATTTACCTGAAAAGGGACAATCCAAAGGCAGCGCTTCGCGCAGTAGATGACGGCATTCGCTTGCTTGAACAAGGTTTTTCACTTCTGATTTTTCCTGAGGGAGCAAGAAGCAAAAACGATATCGTCTCGGAATTTAAAAAAGGAAGCTTGCGGCTTGCGACAAAACCGGGCATTCCCGTCATTCCGATCACCATAGATGGCGCTTACCGTGTCTTTGAAGAAACCGGATATGTGAATTACGGTGCGCCTGTTCGTCTCGTCATACATCCTGCCATCGAAACAAAGGGCATGGAAAAATCTGTCGCGAATCATTTATCGACAGAAGTTGAAAACATCGTCAGAGAGGGAATCGTACATAATAACAAATAATGGATTGCCTAGATGCCCAACCCGAAATTTTCTTTAACCCTTTTCATCGTTTTTTCAGAAATGGCGTTCGCTCGTTCGGCGCCATTTTTTAATGCATCGATGAGTTCTTGTGAATGTCTGATTTCATTAAACTGCTCGCGGATCGGTTTGAGCGCAGTTACGGCCGCTTCCACAAGGTCTTTCTTAAAATCGCCATAGCCACAGCCGTCGTATTTCTTTTCCAGACTTTCAATTGAAACGCCTGTAAACGCGCTGTAAATCGTAAGAAGATTGCTGATGCCCGATTTTTCGGACGGGTTGTATTTGATGATTCCATCCGAGTCCGTCGTTGCCCGCATGATGGATTTTTTGATTTTGTTATCGTCATCGAGAAGCGAAATTCTGCTAAAGGCGTTCTCGGCGCTCTTGCTCATTTTTTTATCCGGTTCATCAAGCGCCATGACTCGCGCGCCCTCTTTTAAAAACCGGCCATCAGGCACCGTAAATGTGCCTTTGTGTTTGTTGTTGACACGTATCGCGATATCCCTGCACAGTTCGATATGCTGTTTCTGATCGTTGCCAACGGGAACGATATCGGTATCATACAGCAAAATATCTGCTGCCATCAAAATCGGATACGTAAACAGGCCTGCCGGAGCAGACTCTTGCCCTCTGCTTTTGTCTTTAAATTGCGTCATGCGCGACAGTTCCCCGGTATACGCGTTGCATGTCAAAATCCAAGCAAGCTCCGAATGTCCCGGTACATCGGATTGCACGAAGATGATTGATTTTTTAGGGTCAATGCCGACAGCCCAGTAAAGCGCCGCTACGTCAAGCGTATGACTGCGCAATTCTTTTGGGTCTTGCGGCAATGTGATGGAATGTAAATCGACGATACAATAGAGACACTCCTGATCATTTTGCAGTTCAACAAACTGTTTGAGCGCGCCCAAATAATTTCCGATATGAATATTTCCTGTAGGCTGCACGCCTGAAAAAACTCGCTTCATCTTGATAATTCCTTTAATAGTTTTGTTTTTATGTTTTTTTCTGCTCTCGAAACCGTCATTTGAGAAACTTTGATTTCTTTCGCGATTTCCGTCTGCGTTTTGTTTTCAATGAATCGCCTTTGAAATATGCGCTTCTCCTTGTCGCTTAAATCAACAACGACATTTTTGATAATTTCTTCGTATTCAAGATTGCCGTAACCCTTGTCCTCAATGGCCGTAAACTTTTCAATCTGGATGTCCGTTTCGCTGCCGTATTCGTTCTCAAAGATCGTCTGGTTTAAAGAGTATGCGCCGTACGCTTTGCTGCTTTCCATCGCCTCAAGCAGTTCTTCTTCCGAGCAACCCATATAGGCGGCAAGTTCTGATACCTTGGGCATATGTTGCAATTTCATGTACAGTTCTTCTTTTGCCGCGGGGATCCGCGTGCTGATTTCTTTTAGCCGTCTTGGAACTTTGAGGCTCCATTCTTTGTCTCTGAAATATTTTTTGATTTCCCCAAGGATGGTCGGCGTTGCGAAACTCGTAAATTCATATCCCTTTGACGCATCAAACCGATCCACAGCGGAAACGAGCGCCATCGCTCCAACTTGGTAGAGGTCATCATAGTCCACGCCCTTATTCAAATACTTTCTTATGAGTATATCAGCCATATACAAGTAATGTTCGACGATTTCATTGCGAAGCCCAATATCGCGGGTTTTCGCGTATCGATCGAACAATTCCGCGTTTGTCATTTATTTTTCACCATTGTAATAATCTTATTTCCGCCCATGTCAAAGTCGACCTCTACGCTGTCCATCAAAGACTCCATAACCGGCACCGCCAAATTGCCTTCATCGGGACACTTCGCGCAAAAGCGCGCGCCGTCCACGCGTTTTCCGTCGCTGCAGGCGTCGCTTGCCGTTATTTTTATTTTTTCATCTTCGACTTCGCAAAGGATTTCATAGCTGTCGCTGACGCCCAAAGAACCGTGGCAAAAGACAATTTTACAGGCTTCCGCAACAGCGGCTTTGATGTCTTCCACAGCGTCAACATCAAAATCCGCTTTGCCCGCAATGGAGGCGATCGCAAGTCTGACCATCTGGACGTATTCCGGTTTTCCCGGAATCGAAAATTTTAATACATCTGGCATGTTAATCCCTTATTCCTTTTCTTCCCCTTGGATTTCGGCTTCGGTTTGGATTTCATCTTCGATTTCTGTCTCGATGTCGACATCAACGTCAACGTCGATTTCGTCGTCGTCTCCGTCTTCTTTGATGACTTTCGCAAGCGCTATGATGTTGGCGTCTTCCTCGACTTTCATGATTTTGACACCCTGCGTTGCCCTGCTGAGCCTTGAAACCTCAGCCGCTCTGATTCGGATGACAATGCCGTCTGAATTGATGAGCAGGATTTCATCCATTTCGTTCACAACCATCGCGCCGATGAGTTCGCCTGTCTTTTTAAATTTGGCTTTATCGTATGTCAAAAGGCCTTTTCCGCCTCTGACTTGGATCTTATATTCTTCCACCGGCGTTCTCTTGCCATAGCCGTTCTTTGTAACGACAAACAGCTCTTCATCCGGTTCAACCAGTTCCATCGCAACCACTTCATCGTCTTTTTCAAGGCTGATCGCGCGGACGCCGCCGGCCACCCTGCCCATGCTCCTGACGTCTTCTTCAGAGAAGCAAATGCATTTGCCGTTTTTCGTTACGATGATGACGTTGTTTGCGCCCGTTGTCTGCTTGATGCCGATGAGCTCATCGTCGTCTTTCAGACTGATCGCGATCAACCCGGCCTTTCTGTTCGTATCAAACTGTGAAAGCGGTGTTTTTTTGATCGTTCCGTTTTTCGTCACAGCAATGAGGAACTTGTCTTCGACAAACTCTTTGATCGGAATGACGGCCGTGACTCTTTCGCGCTGCATGAGATGCAGGAAATTCACCACCGGCGTTCCTTTCGCCGTTCTTGCCGCTTCGGGAATTTCATACGCTTTGATTTTATGCGCTTTTCCCGTGTTTGTAAAAAACAAAAGGTGATCGTGCGTCGAGGTCATGATGATATTTTTGACAAAATCGTTTTCTCTCGTCGTAAGCCCTGTGACGCCTCTGCCGCCTCGTTTCTGCGTCTTGTACGTATCCGCCGTGACCCTTTTGATATAACCCAAATGCGTTAGTGTGATTGCAACGTTTTCTTCTTGTATGAGGTCTTCTTCATCCAGTTCCGTTACGTCTGCCAGTATTTTTGTTCTTCTGGCATCGCTGTATTTTTTTCGGATTTCAAGCAGTTCTTCTTTGATGACACCCATCAGCATCTTTTCATCCGCAAGCAGCGCATTGAAATACTCGATCAGCTTCATAAGTTCCGCGTATTCGTTTTCTATTTTTTCTCTTTCGAGGCCTTGAAGTCTGGCAAGCCTCATGTCTAAAATGGCCTGCGCTTGTATTTCCGAAAGGCCGAAGCGCTCCATGAGCTTTGGCTTCGCGTCATTGTAGCTTGCGCGTATCAGCTTGATGATTTCATCAATGTTGTCGAGCGCGATTTTAAGCCCTTCTAAAATGTGCGCCCTTGCTTCCGCTTTTTTCTTGTCAAAGATCGTCCGGTTCGTGACGACTTCTTTTTGATGCTTGAGGTATTCTGAGATCATATCGTAAAGCGTCAGAAGTTTTGGCTGGCCGTTTACGAGTGCAAGCATGATCATGCTGTAGCTGTCCTGCATCTGTGTGTGTTTGTACAGCCTGTTCAGTACGATCTGAGCATTGGCATCTCTTTTCAGCTCAATGACGATCCTCATGCCGTGTCTGCTGGATTCGTCGCGGATTTCAGAAATGCCGTCCAGTTTTTTATCCTTAACAAGCTCTGCCATCTTTTCGATCAGCCTGGATTTATTGACTTGGTACGGAATCTCCGTAACAACGATTTGTTGTTTGCCTTTGCTGGTTTCTTCAATTTCCGCCTGCGCGCGTACAATGACCTTGCCTTGCCCGGTTCTGTACGCCTGTTTGGCGTTGTTTTTACCTAAAATCGACGCACCCGTAGGGAAGTCAGGCCCTTTGACGAGCTTGATCAAATCTTCCACGGTGCATTCTTCATCGTCGATCAATTTAACCGTCGCATCGATGACTTCACCCAAATTATGCGGAGGGATAGACGTTGCCATTCCAACCGCGATTCCGTTTGAGCCATTGACAAGCAGGTTCGGGAATCGTGCCGGAAGAACCGATGGCTCTTCTTCTTCTTCATCAAAGTTGGGTACAAATTTGACCGTCTCTTTGTCGATGTCCCGAAGCATTTGAAGCGAAAGATGGGACATCCTCGCCTCGGTATAACGCATGGCCGCAGCGCCGTCGCCGTCGACTGAACCAAAGTTTCCGTGGCCGTCAACGAGCGGGTACCGGATCGAAAAGTCCTGTGCCATCCTGACCATTGCGTCGTAAATGGAGCTGTCGCCGTGTGGATGGTATTTACCCATTACATCTCCGACAAGCCTTGCCGATTTTTTATGCGGTTTGTCCGGGGTGATCCCGAGTTCGTGCATCCCGTATAGGATTCTCCTGTGTACCGGTTTGAGTCCATCCCGTACATCGGGAAGCGCTCTGCCGACGATGACGCTCATCGCGTAATCGATGTAGGAGTTTTTCATTTCATCATATATTTCATGTTGAATTAATTTTTGATCTTCCAGTAAATTCATCTATTCCTCCGTTATATGTCGATTTTTGCGTATTTCGCATGATCTTCGATAAACTTCTTCCGCGGCGGCACTTTGTCGCCCATCAACGTTGTAAACATTTCGTCAGCCGCAGCCATGTCGTCTAGCGTGATTTGGATCAATGTTCGATTGCTGTAGTCCATCGTCGTTTCCCACAGTTGGTTGTAGTCCATTTCTCCAAGGCCTTTGTATCGTTGGATGTCCGCTTTGCCCGGCGTATTTGCAAGCTCGGCCATCAGTTTTTCCTGTTGTTTTTCTGAATACGTATAAAAAACTTCTTTGCCTTTTTTGACTTGGTATAAAGGCGGCTGCGCTGCATAAACATACCCGCCCTCGATGAGGGGCGCCATGTATCGATAGAAGAACGTCAGCAGCAGCGTCCGAATATGTGAGCCATCCACGTCCGCGTCCGTCATGATGATGATTTTGTGGTATCTTAATTTTTCGATGTTGAAATCCTGCCCGATGCTGCACCCGAACGCCGTGATCATATTTTTGATTTCTTCTGAATTCAGTATTTTATCAAGCCTTGCTTTTTCTACGTTTAAGATCTTGCCCCTGAGCGGAAGAATCGCCTGTCTTGTCCTGTCTCTGCCTTGCTTCGCGCTGCCGCCTGCGGAGTCTCCCTCGACGAGGAATATTTCCGAAAGCGCCGGATCTTTTTCAGAACAATCCGCAAGCTTGCCGGGCAATGACGTGCTGTCAAGGACGCCCTTTCTTCTCGTCAGTTCTCTGGCCTTTCTGGCCGCTTCTCTTGCCCTTGCGGCGTTCAAGCTCTTTTCAATGATTATTTTTGCTTGTGCGGGATTTTCTTCAAGAAACGCTGTAATGTTCTCATTTGCAACCGTTTCAACAAAGCCCCTCATTTCGCTGTTTCCGAGCTTTGCTTTTGTCTGTCCCTCAAACTGTGGATTCATCAGCTTAACCGAGATGATCGCAGTCAAACCCTCTCTTACATCTTCACCTGCAAGCGGCTCATCGTTGTCTTTCAGAAACTTGCTTTTTCTGGCATAATCGTTGAAAACCCTTGTAAGCGCCGACTTAAACCCAATCATGTGGGTTCCGCCGTCTGTGGTGTTGATGTTGTTTGCATAGGAAAGAAGCAATTCGGTATAATGCCCCGTATATTGCATCGCGATTTCAACTTGCATATCTGATTTTTCGATTTCAAAATAGATGATGTCTTGATGGATCGCTTCCTTGTTCCTGTTTTGGTGTTTGACAAATTCCTTGATGCCGCCCTCGTAATGGAAGACTTCCGATTTTTCTTTGCCCTCACGCTCATCTTTTAACGTGATCGAAACGCCTTTATTGAGAAATGCCATTTCTCTGAGTCTGTGTTCCAGTGTGGCGTGATCATATACGATTTCTTCGAAGATTTCATCATCCGGCCAAAAAACGGTCTTTGAACCTGTTTTCCGGGATTCTCCGACTTCCATCAGCGGTGACGTTGTTTTTCCTTTTGAGTATGTCTGTTTATAGATTTTTCCGTCTCTTTTGACCTCAACTTCCATCTTGGTTGAAAGCGCATTAACGACTGCCGCGCCTACTCCGTGAAGTCCGCCGGATACTTTATATCCTCCGCCTCCGAATTTTCCACCGGCGTGCAAAACTGTGTGGATAACTTCTACAGCCGGGATGCCGAGTTTCGGGTGTTCATCCACAGGCATACCTCTGCCATCGTCTTCGACCATGATCGAATTGTCCTTCTGGATCGTGATGGTTATGTTCTTACAGAAGCCTGCGAGCGCTTCATCCACACTGTTATCCACAACCTCATAAACAAGGTGGTGAAGACCGCGAGGCCCCGTGCTTCCGATGTACATCCCCGGACGCTTTCGGACAGGTTCCAGTCCCTCGAGAACTTGTATTTGTTCGGCATTGTATTCTTGCTGTTTCATGTCTGCTGTCATATAAAACCCATTTCCTTTCGTTTTTTGAGTACTTTTTATTCCAATTTTCCGTTTCTTATTTTAAACAGATAACCTTTTGGTAGTTTTTCTTTTACATGCTCACTGATTTCAGTGGCCGTGATGAAAAGTTGTGTATCTTTTAAAGCGTTGATCAAATAACTTTGCCTTTCACTATCCAGTTCGGACAACACATCGTCGAGCAATAAGATCGCTTCTTCGCCTGTTTCTTCTTTGATGAGTTCCAATTCCGCAAGTTTCAATGAAAGCGCGGCTGTCCTCTGTTGTCCTTGTGACCCATATTTCCTTATATCGATCCCATTGACCCTTATTTCCAAGTCATCCCTATGCGGCCCTGTTTCGGTATTTCCTTTGAAGATGTCTTTTTTTTGATTTTGTTCCAATTTTGAAAGGAAAATCGCTTTGATATCTTCTTCGTCTGCCACAAAAGAATCGTAGATCACTTCCAGAAATTCTTTTTCCTTTGTGATGCTGTTATGGATCTCCCGACTGATTCGGTTTAGTTTTTCGATGAAATTTCTTCTTTTTCGTATGATTTTTGTTCCATGTTCCACAAGTCCCATGTTCCAAACATCAAAGTCACTTTGCGCTGCGTTTCTTTCTTTTAACAGCGCATTCCTCTGCATGAGCGCTCTTCTGTACGAAGAAAAATCGACATAATACGACGGGCTGATCTGGCTGAGTTCCCGATCCATAAAACTTCTTCTTTTTTCAGGGCCCTCTTTGATGATTTTTAAATCTTCCGGCGAAAAAATGACGACCAGTACATTTTCAAGAAGTTCAGCTGTTTTTTGTATCTTCGCGCCGTTTATTTTAACGCCCTTTTCTTTTTCACCGATGACGATTTCAACTGAAATGTCTTCTTCGTCTCTGATCGCAGTCACTTTCGCTTTGCAAAATTTCTCGCCAAATTTGATCATTTGGTTGTCTTTTCCGGAACGAAACGATCTTCCAAACGATGAAATATAGATGCCCTCAAGGATATTTGTCTTACCCTGTGCATTGTTCCCGATAAAAATGTTGATTTTTTCGTGAAAACTTAATTTGATTTCTTCATAATTTCTAAAGTTTTTCAGTTCAATTTCTTTGATAAACATTTTGATTTAAGATATTCTTACCGGAAGTACAAGATATTCAAACGCACTTCCATCAACAGGTTTGATCACACAAGGCTTGATGCCTGATACCATTTCCATCACAATATGTTCATCATCCAAAACTTTCAAAACATCCAATACATATTTTGAATTGAACCCGATTTCAATATCATCACCTGTTTTATCGATCGGAATTTCTTCTTTGACATTTCCCTCTTCGGATCTTGATGTGATGGTCAAAAGATTTCCGGTGATTGAAAACCGAATGAGATTGTTTTTACCTTCCCTTGAAAGGATGGATGCTCTGTCCATACTTTCATGCAGAAGATTCCTGCTTACGGTTACTTTACAATTGCTTTCTTTTGGTAAAATGTCTTTGTATTTGATGAATTCTCCCTCAAGCAACCGAATGACTATTTTTATGTTTTCAAACTGCAACATGGCCTTTTTATTGTTTAAAATAATTGTGACATCTTCATCGCTTTCGATATCAGCCAATATCTTATTCACTTCATTCAATATTTTAGAAGAAATGATCATTTTATTACTTTTACTGTTTTTCATTTCTTCTCGTATGACAGCCATTCTAAAACCATCAAGAGCAACCATATTGATGTATTCTTCTGTAAATTCCAAAAGAACACCTACAATGATGCCTTTTGATTCATCGATGCTTGCTGCAAATGATGATTTTCGAATCATTTCTTTGAAAAGTTCTTTGTTTAAAACAATTTTATCCTGTTCTTCGATTTCTCCGATTTGAGGAAACTCGTCAGAAGAAATGCCTAAAATCGTAAATTCTGATATCGACGTTTTGACAATCAACGTTTTGTCTTCTTTTTGCTCAATCGATATATCTTCGTTCGGAAGCTTTCGAATGATGTCTGTAAATAATTTGGATGAAGCTACCAAGGAACCCTCTTCGATCACATTGACATCCGGTATTGTTTTTTCGATGGAAAGATCAAGATCAGAAGCTGACAGTACAAGCTTTCCGTCTGCTGTAGCATTTAAAAGGATACCCTTTAAGATCGGAATCGTCGTTCTGGACGTTACCGCTTTTGATACAGTGCTTAGCGCTTTTGATAAAGATTGTTGACTGCATATGAACTTCATTATTTGTTAACCTCCCGGGCTTTATTTTTGTTATATATATAGTTAGTAGTAGTAGTAGGGGGTGTGGATATGTTAATAAATCTGTTTATTATTATGATGTTAACATTTTCTTACCCTCTTCATTGTGCATAAACTGTGGATAAAGTTGTTAATTGACGTCTAACTCTTTTTGTAAAGCATCGATTACGTCTTTCAGTGTTTCATTTGTTTTGATTTCTCTTGAAATTTTTTGGTACGCGTGGAGAACCGTTGTGTGATCTCTTCCTCCAAAAAATTCACCGATTTTAGGAAGTGATTCATCTGTTGTTTCTCTGCACAAATACATGGCAATCTGCCTGGGAAAAGCCAGATTCTGTGTTCTTTTTGACGATTCGATGTCTGACATTTTGATGTTAAAATGTTTGCAAACCGCTTTTTTGACGGAATCCGGTGTCACTTTCAGATGCGCAGAGGATAGGATTTCTTTTAATGTACTTTTGGCAAATTTTAAATCTATTTTTTCATTCATTAAATTTGAAAATGTGATGACTCTTATAAGCGCTCCTTCGAGCTCTCTGATGTTTATTTTGATTTTTTCTGCGATGAACCATATGACTTCTTCGATTTCCGGGGTAATTTCAATGTCATTTCCGGCTGCCTTTTTTCGAAGAATGGCAACCCTCGTTTCATAATCCGGGTTGCTTATATCCGCGACGATGTTCCAAGCGAAACGCGAACTGAGCCGATCGTCGATGTTTTGCAATTTATTGGGCGCGACATCACTTGAAATAATAATCTGTTTGTTCAATTCATGAAGATTGTTGAACGTATAAAAAAACTCTTCTTGGATTCTTTCTTTTCCGCCTATGAATTGTATATCGTCAATTAAAAGTACGTCTAAATTTCTGTATTTGTTTCTAAATTCAGGCATTCTTTTCTTTTCAAGGGCTGCAATAAACTCGTTTGTAAACATTTCAGAAGAAACATATAAAACTCTAAGGTCAGGTGCGTTCTGTAGGATATAATGTCCGATGGCATGCATCAGATGTGTTTTGCCAAGGCCGGAACCCCCATAAATAAACAAGGGATTGTACGCTTCTGACGGTGCCTCCGCAACTGCGACGGATGCGGCATACGCATATTTGTTGTTGTCGCCGACGACAAATGAGTTGAAATTATAGCGAGGGTTTAAATAAAATTCGTCCGTAAAATTTTTCACAAGAACCGTATTGTGAGGAGAGCTTGCTGAAATATCATCAGAAAACTCAAATACAACGGAATATTTTTTTCCAAATGCCGTTTTGATCGCTGTTTCCAAAACAGGTATATATCGATTTGTTAAAATGGATTGATGCATTTCATCCGTTGGCTTTAGATAGATGCGACTTGCTTTTTCGTCAATTTTTACAGGCTTCAGTGGTAAAAACCATGTTTCATAACTTACTTCCGATAGCTCAGGTTCAAGTATGTCAAGCGTCTTCTTCCAATTTATGTCCAGTTCACTCATTTCCGGCTCCTAACTGTATTGCGGTTTTGTTATTTCAAGTTGAATAAGGCTGTAGGAATATAATACAAAAAAAGTTATCCACAAGCAAGCGAAATATCAGATAATGTTAAAAATATATTCCCATTTTTGCATGTACAAAAATATTGACATGTCATAGGTACGATTGTATAATTATATGGCAGTAATACGAGCTCGCATCTAAATCATGCAAATCAGTTGCATTTTGTAAGAAAGGGGTGTTTGAAATGAAAAGGACTTATCAACCTAAAGTAAGACAAAGAAAGAAAGAACATGGCTTCAGAAAAAGAATGAGCACGAAAAACGGTAGAAACGTTTTGAAGAGAAGACGATTAAGAGGAAGAAAAGTGTTGTCAGCATAGGCCGCTTTTGAAGTGGCCTTTTTCTTTGATGAATAAAATGATTAAGGAACGTCTATGTTAAAAAAAACGGTTTTGCGCAAAAAAAGCGATTTTTCGCTGCTCTATAATAAAGGCAAATCCGTTAATGATCGATATGTCGTTTTATTTTTGAAAAAAAATGGTTTGCCATACAACAGGATTGCCTTCCTGGCCAGTAAAAAAGTTGGAAACAGTGTCGTAAGGAACAGAGCCAGAAGGCTGATGAAAGAAAGCTACAGAGAAATAAAAGAACATATGGACATCGGATATGATTTCATCTTTATTGCCAGAAAGACGATCTGCAATTTGAAATGTGCTGATGTTCAAAAGTCCATGGAAGCCGCAATCAAAAGAGCGGGGGCGTTTAAAAGAAAGTTTTAAAAGGTGCAAACTTGAAAAAGTTTATGATTTTGCTCATCAGAGGCTATCGAACCTTTATTTCGCCTCTCTTTCCGCCTTTATGCCGATTTCATCCGACATGTTCCGCTTATTTCATACAAGCTTTAGAAAAATATGGAGCCATTAAAGGAAGCTTTTTGGGCATCAAAAGAATTTTGAAATGCCATCCTTTCCATCCGGGAGGATATGACCCTTTGAATTGAACGAGTTCTGGAGGAACTTAGTATTATGGATAGATTTCTAGAAATTATTGGTTTTATGGCCGGTCCACTAAGTATTGTACTTAGTTTTTTGTATGGATTTATTCAAAATTATGGACTTACAATTCTTGCTTTTACGTTGCTCGTAAAAGTCGTCTTATACCCTCTGCATGCCAAACAGGTGAAATCTTCAACAAAAATGGCTGAGATGCAGCCCAAACTAAAAGAACTTCAAAAGAAATACGCAAACGACAGACAAGAACTCAGCGCGAAAACGATGGAACTGTACAGACAAGAAAAGTTCAATCCGGCCGCCGGATGTTTGCCTGCGCTTGTTCAGATGCCGATCATCATCGGTCTATTTGCATTGTTGAGAAACCCGATGAATTACATAGAAGGGGATGAGATGGTCATCGCTGCGCATGAATCTTTTTTATGGATCATGAATTTAAGCCAACCTGATCCTTGGGTATTGCCCGTTCTTGCGGCGATCACGACCTTTATTTCGTTCTCGCAAACGCAAGCCCATCAGGGTGCTGCGCTGGATGCAAACCCGATGATGGGATCCATGATGAAGATGATGAAATATTTCTTGCCTGTGATGATTTTGGTCATGGGCAGAACATTTCCCGCAGGCGTTACGATTTACTGGTTTTTCGGACAATTTATACAGATCTTCTTTAATCTTCACCTGAACAGGGTCAGAGCAAAACTAAAAATGGAACTTGAAAGAAAGAACAAAAATAATCGTTAGACTTGGTAAAAGCTACTGTTAAAAATATCGGAGGAAAAAATAGATATGGACTATTCGGAAAAATGGGGGAAAGACGTTGACGAGGCGGTCAGATTAGCGCTTCTGGAACTGAAATTACCAATCGAAGAAGTTGACGTAACCGTACTAGAAGAATCTTCCAAAGGTTTCTTTGGACTAGGTTCAAAACTCGCCAAAGTAAGAGTCGAAAAAAAGAAAGCGGTTCAACCTGAAAGAGCAACGAAAAAGAAAACAGAGCCTGAAAGAGAGGTTCGAGAAACAAAAGAAACAAGAGAACCGGTGAAACAGGAAAAACGCGTTGAAAAGCAAAAGCCTGTTGAAAAAGCAGAAAAACAGGAACCTCAAAAGAAATATGAAAAAATAGAGCGTGCAAAACCGGAGAACCTGGTCGAAATAAATGATCACCCTGCATTGACTTTCATCGTAGAGTTGACCAAAAAAATGGACTTGGAAGTCAGCGTCAAAGCGATGAAAAATGACGAGAGCGTTTACATCACCATGGAGGGGAAAGATTCGGGCACAATCATCGGAAAGAGAGGCCAGACGCTTGATTCGATTCAATATCTGACAAGCCTGGTGATGAATAAAGACAAAGAACAACATGTAAGAGTCGTGGTCGATGCGGAAAACTACAGAAGCAAGCGTGAAAAAACACTTGAACAGCTTGCGGACAGATTGGCCGGAAAAGTAACCAAAACGAAAAAAACGGTCAGGCTTGAGCCGATGAACCCTTATGAAAGAAAAGTGATTCATGCCAGACTTCAAGACAACGGCAAAGTCATCACAAAAAGTGAGGGCGAAGAACCGTATCGAAGAGTTGTAATTGAACTAAAGTAATTGAATTGTAGATGGCCGGCGAAAGAAAACTCTCGCCGGTTTGTTTTTTATCATGGAGAAAGTGAAATGTGGAGCGAAGAAACGATAGCCGCCGTCGCGACGGCATACGGTGAGGGTGGAATCGGCATTATCCGGATGAGCGGAGACGAAGCCAAAAATATTTTTGATCAAATTTTTGTTCCGGCGAAAGGCGCAGGCATACAAAATCGAAAGCTCGCTTATGGGGTGATCAAAGACCCACATCAAGACGAGATGATCGATGAAGTTTTGGCTGTATTTTTCAAATCGCCAAACACCTATACGAGAGAAGACATCGTTGAAATCAACTGCCATGGGAGCATCGTTGCGTTAAGAAAAATTTTAGACTTGGTTTTAAAACTGGGCGCACGGCTCGCTGAACCGGGCGAATTTACAAAACGGGCTTTTTTAAACGGCCGCATCGATTTGACGCAAGCGGAAGCAGTCATCGATTTAATCAAAGCGAAGACTGAAAAAAGCTTTGATTCTGCTTTTGATCAACTGGAGGGGAAAGTTTCTCTGAAAGTGAGCGAAATCAGGACAAGCCTAATGGAGTTACTTGTAAAAATTACGGTAAACTTAGATTATCCCGATGAGGACATTGAAGAAATAACATATGCGGAACTGTCGAGCAGCGCATCGCAAATAAGCGATATGATTGAAAAACTATTGGCTACAGCCGACACAGGGCGCATCATCAGAGACGGCCTAAAGGTGGTCATATCGGGCAGCCCCAATGTCGGAAAGTCTTCTTTGTTAAATGCACTGCTAAAAGAAAACAGGGCAATCGTGACCGAAATCCCGGGCACGACGCGCGATACGATCGAAGAAAGCATGAGCATCAGAGGTATCCCCATCAAGCTTGTCGATACGGCCGGAATCAGAAACACGGAGGATGTCATCGAGCAAATCGGGATTGAAAAGAGCAAACAAGCTTTCAATGACGCGGACTTGATCCTGTTTATGGTTGACGGGAGTGAGGAAATTTCCAATGAAGAGCTGACGCTTCTGGGATTTGCCGAAACGAAAAAAGCGATTGTTTTGATCAATAAAATCGATCTGGACAAAAAGGTACATGAGCGCCAAATCCTTGATGTATTGCCAAACGCGGATATCATTCGCACATCGGTAATAAGCGATATAGGCATCAATGAACTTGAAGAAAAGATCGAAGCGATGGTTTATGGCGGACAAGTCAAACAAAGCGAAAGCCTATTGATCACGAACGCGAGACACAAAGACTTATTATCACGCGCAAACAAAGCGATCGAGGACGCAAAAGCGATGGTTGAAAAGAAAGAAGCACTTGATTTTATTGAAGTCGATGTGAAACTTTGCTGGGAACTTCTTGGCGAGATCATCGGAGAAACCGCGACAGATGATATTATCAATGAAATTTTCGCAAATTTTTGCTTGGGAAAATA
>Ga0123355_10007572_pt1 | contig 16292 bp, 6 predicted proteins | sample TergutEmb28metaG_3_FD_89872 | JGI IMG/M metagenome (GOLD analysis project Ga0123355, IMG submission 89872) | Embiratermes neotenicus P1 segment gut microbial communities from Petit-Saut dam, French Guiana - Emb289 P1 | ecosystem: Host-associated > Arthropoda: Insects > Digestive system > Gut ...
AATACAACCCATGAAATAACTCAACAAATAAGTCGCAAGCTCCTGAGGATGGATGTATTAACACCCGAAACATGTTGAGCATTAAATAATGAAATAATAAAGCAAGTGTCATCAAGTTGGTCTCTCTTTATTCAACTATCAAGATAATGCAAGATCCAATAAACATAAGATTTTTACGTAGAATTTAATCCGTATTGGCTGTGGCTAGCCATTTCAATCAAAGATTTAAAAACACATAATTGTACAATAAATACTGCGATAGTTTTCATGAGATCACGAGATTTTACAGAAATAATCACTGAAAAATCTCAAATTATAATGGCAAATTATTGACTTGTTACAATTATTATAGAAATGAGAAGCTCGTTACATATCATAGAAAGAATCTCTAAAATCATGCCAATTCATAGTGGCTAAATTTAACCTCCTCCGCAATTATTAAAGAAAGGGAGGTTAGTTAGACTTGATAGGAAAACTCTGTCACGTAATTCTTATTTTGATTGCGTTTTTGGTGCTGACTTTTCAAACTCATTAAATGCACACTGCATAATTTGCACATTATTTGCATTTTATAAAAACCGGGTTTCAACAATATGCTTGTAACAGTTTGGTTTGTACCAAGAGTTTCATTTATTTTCGTGAATAACAGGAACCAAAGAAATAATAAGTACACTCATAAAGAAACAAAGAATTTTCCACTGACAAGCAATGACTAACTTAACATTTTCAATTAACAGTTTTAATAACACTCGTCTCCGGCTAATTTCTTACATTCTTTGCTTTCTGTATAACTTATATAAAATAGCGGACGTTAAACCGAGCTAACAGCTGAATATATCAATTACGATTAAATTAATAACAGGTAAAACAACATAAAACTTCATAAGTAAAAAACAGTTGTTTTCACTTGCCTTGGTTATATCACTTTTCATTTTCCACCAACATTTTTGCCCTCAAACTCTCACACGAATGTACAGACTGAAATAACACGTGCATATATAATAGATGGAATTGAAACTTGGTGAATGTTACAGCGACACTATAGTGATCGTCCAACATTCAAAATGAATGCATTCGAAGAAAATGCGTTACATTAGAAATAAAATGTCTCTTTCACTCTTTGAAGAGTGTCTAAAAAGAGCGAAAATTATGGTAAGTTACTTTCTACAATACCAATAGAAAGAGTAAAGAAAACGCAATATGTTACAGGAATTTTGTGTTTTTTTATTTGTTTCTTTAAAAAATAAACGTCCTCTTCTCCTTCTCTTAATAATTTTTAAGAAAAGGCCTCTGGAGTTGCCTTATTTGCGTTTTCCCAACGCATTATGGCCATGACTATAGACTTAAGAAAAAACTTCGCCACTTCCCTTGTGCTCTAATAGAAGTGAATGGTGCACACAGCGCTGTGTCTGAAAGTATGCTCTCTTCTAACTTCAGCTCATTTGTGGACTTGTCATTTTGTGCTACAAGTTTTCCAAACTTAGTGTGAAATTTTTACCTTGTTGCGAAACCCATTCTCTGGTTTCCCTCTTTTTGTCTACTGCATGGCTGCCACTGCTTTAAATAAGTTACAAATGAAGCCAATGTTTCTCATCGGGGAATCAAATTAAAGGATTATAATTAACGTTTGAGAGACAATGTAAAAATACGTCTTATTAGAAAACTAATGTTCGTCATTATTAATAATATTTGTAGGAAAATCCTTTGCCCAATATTTTGTAAAATTTAACTTTAAAGGGGGGTTCTCATGAGGTGTAATACCAATAAAAATAAACAACATGCTTTACATTAATATCTTAATCTTCTTCTAGTTGACGTAGTTAATATATCGTGAAATTTAATCTTTAAATTAGAATTATTTATAAATTTGAAGTGACATAATACAATTACACATTTGGCTCGAAAAATGTTGCATTAAGACAACTGTCTCCCACGTGACAATTTATCATAGTCTCTTCCGTCTTTGTTTAAAAAATGACAAGTTCATAAGCAGGGACTGAAGAACACGCTCTATGTGTGTGTCGGAGGGGAAGAGATTTTTATATTTCCGAACTAATTTTTAAACAGAGTTGGGAAAATTAATGACTGAAGCTTTACGCCAGAAAAAAAAGCATTCTGTAGATATTTGCACGAACTACATTTCGGGCATTCTTTGTCACAGGCTCACAATTAATATTCGGAAGAATTCGTTACCCAGATTAACGTGTTAACATTGAGAAGGCTGGCAGGTTTTTAGAAAACCCGAATTTCTGTCGAACAAACTGAACAGGTACTTGGTAATCGGCTACATAAACAAAACCTTTTGTTTTGCTTGGACGTCTCTCTTGTGTTTGAAAAAACTTGCAATAATTGCATGCAATTAAGTGGCGACTCCATGGTGAAACTGGTGGTGATGGCCAAAGACAACCCCAGAGAAAGACATTGGTCACTGATGGTGTTTGACAGCCACTGTTCCATTCGTTGCTGCAGTAGCTCCATGGTGATTATGACTTGCAACCACGTGATGCTGCTGTGTATGGTGACTTCCATGGTGATGTTGACTACTGGAGTGATGATTCTGGTTATTAGCGTTGCTGTTGTTGTTATTTTGCTGCTGCGCCGCTTGTCGCTGACTGTTCTTCTTATTCTTCATCCTTCGATTCTGAAACCATATCTTCACTTGACGTTCTGTCAGGTTCAAATTGCGCGCCAGTTCCCACCGTTTCTGTTTGGACACGTAAGCGTTGAAAAGGAATTCTTTTTCCAATTCTAAAGTTTGGAACTTTGAATAAGGTTTGCGTTTCTTCCGAACCGTAACTTGGCCGGTCCATTCCAGAGGGTTGGTTCCGGCGCCACAACCGACGCCGACGCCGACCCCCATCCCGACGCCGGCCAGGGAACCTGCCGGAAAGAAAGAAGATGGGGAGGAACCCCACATCACTTGACACCATTAGACAGTCGCCGGTGACCAAGAGACAAATATATTGTCAATTACAGTCTTCACACTACATTGAATACTCTGAAAAATGTTAACCCAATCGTCATAATTTTCTTTATATATGCCGCCAATATCTTGCATTGAAACACAAAACTGTGCCCATCAGTCTTAAATTTGTTCCATAAGTCAAGTATTTAAGAACGCAAAATCCGTCCGATTTAGCACAAAGAACTCAATTTATATGCATCCAAATGGAATTACAGTTCTTTGTCTTGAAGTAATGCAGACGATAGAAAATTCTGAGTATATGAAATTATGGAGCAGATAACTGAGGGTTTGATACAATGCGTAATTCCTTTGAAGAATCAACTTCGTAAGAAGTTCATTTAGGTTTACAAAAACACTCACAATTTACTTTTTCTCAAAACAAAGAATAAATCCATTTCATAAGAAATTAATTTACAATGGCCAACGTTTACATGAATAACGTTAGATTAAAACTTTTCGTCGTCACTGTCAGTATGAAGACTCGAATGGCAAGAAGTACAACGTGTTTCGAATTGCTAGAATCAAGCATGTAGTAATGATGGTGCTTTATTAAATACATGTTTGTGTGTCTAGAAATAGGCCAGCTTATGTACTGCAGTTTCATAAAGCATATTATATTAAATAAATGAAATACAGTAATTCGAAGGGAATAAACCCTGTTGTACATCTTGCTTTCAGAAATAAGCAACAAACAATGAGAATCTTCGAATGCAAACTGAAAAAGAAAAGATTTTAGTACTGACTTACTCTACACATAGAAAAACATCTCAAGACAATATGAAGATTAATGCCTTCTGAAATACAACGCCATATAATATTGTAAAACTGTACCAATGTTTCGGAAAATGCGACGCCCTCCATCATCGGGGAACCCGAATGTTGGAAGGAGTGGGATCCTCCGATACTTCAGTACACCTCTACCAAACTGCACCGTTTCACATTCCAAAAGATAGCAATATTCGTATGCGTAGTCACGAGTAACTCAAATATCAACACAGAAAAATGTTTGAACTAATAACGCGCTCTCCGAACACAGAATTTTTCTAGACTGTTTTATGTTGGGTACATGGTCTCAGATTTTAAATGCCAGATATTTGAGGAATAAAAGACCAACTTGATGTCACTTGCTATTTTATTTCACTTCTTATGGGCTCAACATGTTTCGGACATTAATATATCCATCATCAGGAGCTTGCGACCATGCTGTTGAATTACCACATTGGTCGTATTGTTCTTGGTTCAATGTGTGTTGGAGATTCGGTGTGGTTGGTTTGGAGTCAGCCTGCAACACGGATACCACTCCAAACCAACCACACCGAGTCTCCAACACACACTGAACCAAGAACAATACGATCAAAGTGGTAATTCAACAGAATAGTCGCAAGTTCCTGATGATGGATATACTAATGTCCGAAACATTTTGAGCACATAAGAAGTGAAATAAAATAGCAAGTGACATCAAGTTGGTCTTTTATTCTTCAACTATCACAATGATGCGCGGTCCAATAAACATAAGATTGCCAAATATTTATTCTAAGAGAGTACAAAATTTTGTTATTTTCAGTCACATGAGTAAAATCATCATGGCTGTGTTATGTTTTACCGCATATAACTTATATTTTCTTAAATAATTTCGGACGAATAAATGTAATACGTAATCAAAAATGTAAAAGAAAATGTTGTAATTTGAGTTTCTCTTTGCGGTGTCAATGAGAAATTACTGTCACCTGCAATGTGATGCCTTACTCTGATGGATATTCAGCAACGCCTTGAAGAAACCTCAAACCTCCATCTTCTACCCTAAAACATGATGTAGTCGATTCCTCCGAAACTGCGATAAATATCCAATGTACTACAAGACTTCACATTACAGAAAACAATTAAAACGAACACCGCTGAACTGTAAGTTTTATCATTATTCATTAAATAACATACTTAAAGATATATTCTTAAAACTACATTGAAATGTGGTAACTCTTATTAAAATGTAATGCTTTCATATACAGCTTCTTGATACTGTGATTAGAAACAACTAATCACCTCATAAATTATTAAAAACTAAAACGAAATAACTTAATGAATACATGCTTAAGTATTTTTCAAGGTTCGGTTTCATGCGTAGTATTTTGAGGGTAAGCCCATATAAATTTTAAATTGTTTAACGAAGATAAATCAGGAATGAGGTTTCCTTGAGAGAGCTGTGGATACAAACCATTAGGCGTACCAAATGTGTTGACTGAAAGTAAAAGGCAAACAGTAAAGTGACGTAACAGATAACAATCAACATTCTCATCACGACCTTCAAGTATAAAAAATTATAGACATCAAAGACTGGGCCGACCAGCGAAACGTGTTCGTGTGTGGCGAAAAACATTTTGATATCTTTATTTCTCATCTGAGATGACGGTCATGTGGCAACAATAAAACACGCAGACCGTTCTGTGGAGAGGCCCGGCTGCAGTGTGGTTCCACGAGCACAAGGCTTTTAACACGCAAACAGGTGGATCTATTTTGCTGCAGACGTAGTCAGTGGGCGACCTATGATTCTTCATTACGGACTAACAGTTCTCACAATAATTTGTGGCCGGTGAAATGTTGAAACAGAAGGTTAGGAGTGAGTCGCTTGCACAACGATAGTTTATCATCTTACGTCTTCTGTCTCCAGGAAGTACAGTACACACAAAAGAATCTGAACCTGACTTACACTTCCCGTAGTAAGCGCTGATCATGCTGCCAGGCATTTTTAGGCAAAATTTGATCGTTTAGTAACAAAACGAAAATTCGAATTTACACATAAAAATTAAACTTGAAGATATTTGTAGATTATTATTATTATTATTATTATTATTAGTGACAGTACCGTAACATTAGTACGAATGATGTTGTCGTTGGACTGAAAGAGCGTCATTAACATATACTATCAAATAATTATTTGCGAAGGCTGGTTAGTGATGTCCAGTAAAAGGTAAAGCAGTCCCATTACAGGCCTGGACAGGCCTAGAGGGCTCCAGGAAGTTAAGGTTCCCAGATTTCGTGACAACGGCACAGGATGGTGGTAAGGTTGTCAGCCTTACGCACCGGCCGCCTTTAACCCCAAGAAATACACCCGGTAATCACTTCTGTTAGAGGTTGAGTCGACCCAAGGGCCATAGTGCGATCGGAGGGACTTTAAGTCAATGAAAAATCCACTGACACCGGCTGGGATCAAACCAGCCACCTACCGATTTGTAGCACAGCACCTTAACCACTGTGCTACCGCGGTACCCTAGTGATATCCAGTACTACAGAATAATTTTCGAACGTTACGGTAATACGAAAATTCATTAGGGATTAATACTGTCTTTACACATTCAAGAGTATTCCTGAAGGTCTCATTACCTTTTTCTCAACTTCCGCAGCCGCCAAGACAAAGCGACATCCTGATTTACGAGGCTCTGCTTAGCGATACGTCACTGTATTTTAAGTCAGAGGTCAAGTCGACAGTGACTATATATTATTATTGTGATCTGTTCTGTGACACTGTATATATCTAAGATAGGTACCATCGTTTCAGGGGAAAATGCTACCCTCTTTATCAGTGCACAAATATAAGTTGAGCATGGAAATATTAAAATGAAACCGGGAAGGTAAACGAGACGCTTCTCTTTCTTCTCAACATCTTAGGCCTAAGGAGTTTCTTACATGATTGACTTAAATTTTTACCCTTATGACAAAGCGAGTATCCTATCTGAATACTTGGTTACCCAACAATCAAATTAGAACGCTTAACATAACAGAAGAAATAGATTTTTATTTTAATCTATTTTATGAAAATCCCATAAAGATAATATAAAAAACTAAGAGTATGCAGTACGTTTAACTGCCGGTTTGTTGCTGTTTTAATAACGACGGATGAGTGGAAACTGATAAGGGAGAAGGCATGACAAAGTGTATTTCCTGCGCTGAAAACCTTTAAAATATATGTAAGAGATTTGGTAAAATAAATAATTTCTTATTATCGGTTGCTGGAAGTAAATTTTTCTCTCACAATGGATACAAGTCCAATCGTATGGGCCATGTCAGTGCAGTTATTTAGGCACTGAATCTTTTTGTTCAACTTGGAACAGAGTACAAATTAATCCCAACGTTTTGGCGAGAAAGTTAGTACATCACTTAATCTAACTTCATTCATCCAGAAAAGGGTTTTATCGAGCTCAAATAGACAGTCAGAAGGACATAGCTATTTAACTAGCTCCATGTGACAGAGTAATTATGCACTCACTAGGCTCTGAGCTAGTCAAGACATTCCCGGCCTTCATAAGAACCATAGTTTCATTAAGGCGTTCATACAATCCTGCCACTGGGGCACCGTCCTGAGTCAGATCAACTCAATCAACAATCTTACATCGTATTCGTTTAAGATTCATTTTAATATTACCATAACATATAATTCTAAACCTTAAAATAGCCACTTGTCTCTTCCCATCAAAGTTTTGCATTTATTTTTCAGCTCTTCCATTTGAGCTACAATAGCTAGTAATCTCATTCGTCTTCATTTAGTCATCCTAATAATATGAACGGTAGATCTTGGTGGCCCTCCGTTCTGCAGCTGTACGATTACTGGGATAGCCGTCTCGAGCCCCGCCGAGGGCTTTTATATTCATCTGTTTTGCTTGGTGTGTATTATGTAGGTAGCGGCCTCTGCAACGAGCTGAACACTTGTTCAAGGAAATCTTGCTGAGTGTTTGTTCGTCTAATTGCATGTGATCTAGAAACCTCAAAACGAGACGGCCTAAGCCCGAGTTGCGCTTTTAACGCCACAGAACAGGAATGAAGAGCATGCCAAACCTGCTCAATAAGCAAGGTTCTTATTCTTGGACAATGGAAATATCTACTAACACATCCAGTTATTTTTCAAAGATGTGCAAATGACAGTGGCACCTTCTCTAATTTGCACACTTCTCCTGTTTTAAGTAACGTTTCCCTCAGTTATCAATATTCAAATCAGGGTTGTACGTCCCGTTTTTCAGGTGCGTTCACAACATTGCGACAAGGTACTATTAGCTTCATCATGTCTATTTGTCCGTCCGTCTGCATGGAACAACTCTTCTCCCTCTGGAAGGATTTTAATGAAGTTTGATACTTGAGTTTTTTTCGAACATCTGACGAAAAAATTCAAGTTTCATTGGAACCAAGTGAACTTTGCATAAAACCAATGTACATTTTTATCATATCTCGCTCAGTTCGTCTTAGAATGAGAAACGTTTCAGAAAACATTGTGGAGAAAGTGAAAACACGTATTTCTTATATAATAACGCGTTTTCGAAAGTCGTCCCATATAGGACATAACGTGGAAAAACACTGCAGAGCCAGGCAGGCCACACATGATAATACGACGCATGCGCATTGCATGCTGGATACGTAAGGTTACAAAAACACACAGAATACGTAATATTTATGGCTTTCCAACGGCAATAGTCATTGCATGAACGCGTCTCAATGTTACGATATACGTACATTGCCTCTCTTGTTGTGTATCAAAAACAGGCAGTAGAACTTCGGAAGGAATCCCATACAACCCAACAATTATTTTCTGAACGACTCCAATTAAACCTACGTTTTATTTACACCTGTTCTTCATAATACAGCGCCGAAAGTTAGGAGCATTGTTACTTAACTAGTTGGAAATGATGTCGAAATGCTCGTAACCTAATTTACAGTGCTAAACCAGTAATGCACTAAAGGGACAGAGGTATGCCATAGAAATTCTCGTTTTGAATAGTGGGTGGTTTTGGCTGAGTTTCGAACTCGAAACGGCAGGAACACAATCAGAAGCGTCACCTACTGATTCAAATTGTTTGCTCGGAAATATTAAAATTAGTTGATTATATTCCTAATTAATAAAATTATCTGCAACAAAACTACTTAAGTTGAACGCACAAACGTCTCACAATTAATATCATTTTTGGGATGATGTTGGGAAAGATCATCCAGAACTATACAATCCATACACTACGTACTTTACACTATGGCCCTGGGGTCGACTCAGCCTCTAACAGAAATGGGTACCAGGAATATTTCCTGGGGGTAAAAGCGGCCGGTGCGTAAGGCTGACAACCTTACCGCCATCTTGGGCCATTGTCACGTAATCTGGGAACCTAACTTCCTGGAACCCTCTGGGCACCTCGGGCCTGTAATGGGATTGCTTTTTTACGTACCCTACACGAGCAATATCAAACGATGCTTCTCATATCATTATGAGTGACCTGTCACTATTCAGAAACGTCGTAAGACAAAATAACCTGAAACCATGTGTTACTTTCGCTGTATCCGAATATAGTCCTATTGTCCAACGTGCTCAACACCCAGGCGATTTTCGTTCAGTGTGGCGTTATGCTACAAATAAACTAATTTTTCCAGAGCTATTTTAATTTAGAGTTTGGTTCAATTTTAGGATCGCTTTACTTAAGGACACAAAAAATTGTTGGTCCCTTGTCACTTTCAAAACACCGAAAAACAGCATTCAATTTTCCGAACACGACGATTAATAAAAGTACTTTACCGCCGCTTTACTTAAGGCTCTAAATAATGAGACAGGGCTCTAATGGCGCTACAGCCAACAATGAAGTGTACTTCCTACGTTGTCGGCATCACAGGCACGGAGGTATTTAAATTAACCCTTATCCTGCTAACGTGGAGAATATGGTGAGCTCCTAATAATGCCAGCAGATGGTAGATGAGATTTAAATCTGCGTTTAAAGGGTTAAAAAATTATTTTCAATAGTTTTAATTTGTAGGAATTTTGGATATATAATAAAATTCACGAGCTATTTACAAGACAGTAATAACTTAAAAAAATGTGATTAAATTAAAGCTTAGACTCTTTAGTTTATAGTAAGCAACAAAGTAATTCAAATAGGTTAGGACTCTGGAGATCCAACAGATCTTGACCAAGACACGTTGTACAGAAGCATCACTGTAGCAACGAAAGTGTCAGCCAATGGCAGACTAGTGTATTATGTATCTTTCTGCTAACTTACAAGCGACGTGTTGAAAATTGGAATCCTATGACCCACCGACAATAAAATATTTGAACAATTTTATTTTGAAACATTTATACGTTTTAAAACTCAAACCTAAAGTGAAATTTCGACATGTAAAAAAGATTCAACGTAAACTGAACATTCAATTTTAATTTGTAGTTCGGGAATTGTACGAAAATTGTCCCTAACATAAACAACACCACGTCCGAGAAATTGAGTATTTGTGTTTCAGTACTACCTCAATTTCATTTCCTTCAAAAAGGTAAGATTTCTTTTCTGTATGATGTTCAGCTACACCACAGGCATCTTTTCTACACACACATGTTATATGAAGGTCATCCGATTATAACTTTATATGCCCTACTGCTTGGGACCGCGGTGGCACAGTGGTTAAGGTGCTGTGCTACAAATCGGAAGGTCACTGGTACCATTCCAGATGGTGGCATTGGAATTTTTCATTTATATAAAATCCTTCCGATCGCACTATGGCCCCGGGGTCGACTCTTCCTCTAACAGAAATGAGTACTAGGAGCATTTCCTGGAGGTAAAGCGGCCTGTGCGTAGGGCTGACAACTTTACCACCATCCTGTGCCGTTGTCATGTAATCTGGGAACCTTAACTTCCTGGAACCTACTGGGCCACTCCAGGCCTGTAACGGGACTGCTTTACCTTTTTAGATCCTATTGCTATATTCGACTTTAAGAAACTGTGTGTATATATGTATATATATTTGCGTGTATATTATTAGATTTCAGCCTTGATAAAATATAGATTGCAAACATAATTTTATTCTTATGTATATTGTACCGTGCATCATTGTGATAGTTGAAGAATAAGAGACCAAATAGATGTCACTAGTTATAATGTTTTCTTTCACTTCTTCTATCCACACGGATACCACCCCAACCCAGCCACACCGAAACTCCAACACACATCGAAACAAGAACACACGACCAATGTGGTGATACAATAGAAAAGTCTCAGGCTCCTGATGATGGATGTATTAATGTCCGAAACATGTTGAGCATAGAAGAAGTGAATTAAAACATTGTAACTAGTGGCATCAAGTTGGTATCTTATTCTTCAACTATAATTTTATTCTTGTAGCTCCCTACAAGTATGCACACTGATGATGTTTAGTTTAGTAGCTGAAACCTGTAACTGGATTTATATCTTACCGTGAACATAAGTTGTTGTGGACGGATATATAGTTGGTTAATTGCTGTAATATTAAAACGAATCTGTCATCTTAAGAAAAGACTTTCCTGGCAGAATTCATAAAGCGTGCTGTCCTTCCGTACAGAGGATTACTAATCCTGTGTTATTCATTCCATATTTAGGTGATGCGAAGTTAAAACTGGAAGATGTCATGAAATTTGACTAACGGTTTGGCATGTTGGACACGTAGGCATGCATTCTGAGGTGTGTCATCCTCGTTGTGTGTTTAAACTATATGGTGAGGTAAATTCAGACAAAAACACAACTATAAATATATGGCTAAATGATGGTGTTTATTAGCAATGGAAAAACTACAGGTTTCGACCTATAGCGACTATCTTCAGGTTTTGATAACTTTCTTGCTAAAAGAGGCATATTATATAAAACTCTTTTAGCAAGAAAGTTGTAAAAACCTGAAGATGACCGCTATAGGCCGAAATATGTAGTTTTTCCATTGCTAATAAACACCATTATTTAGCTATATATTTATAGCTGTGTTTATGACTGCATTTACCTCACCATATAGTAGGCATGCAGATGTTGGCCCAACTACGACGTAGACTTATGTGTGCCATAATTTTTATTCTTTGCACTTTCGATAGTGTTACAGTCGGTAGATAATTATTTTTACTATTATTAATATCATCACTATCCTTTCCTTATTTTCATTACGTTACAACTACAGTATAGGTTTCGTTAACTTTACCGGACATAAGAAAGAACTATCACAACTTCACTATGTTTGTAGGGGTAACTGCAAACTTACACACTTTCACGTACAATTTGTAATTATACTTATCGCAAACAAACCCCATAGCTAAAGATCGATATCATATAGCTAATTCGATGTTTCACATACTTCCACATTAATTACCAAAACAATTAAATTTCCATACATTGGACTGTAGATTTCCGTGAATAATTTCAGTGATATCGTCTTTTTTTTTGTGCTTCGCCTTGACAATACGAGCGACTCTAGGACATTTACAAGTTAGAAAACATAAGGTTTCAGGCTAAGTTTGAAAGTGTGATGTTAGGGCAAAAATTACTGCAATTTCGAGCACTTTTGTTCCCCTATTTGTAAAAAACCGCAAGATTTACGTCAACCTCGATTCCATGATTTTTATAAAAGATTAATGTATATGTCACAATATCTAGTTAGTTATACGTTAATTAATCTCGATATATGCGCAACATACGCATGCGCCCTATACGCTTTCGTGTGATATACCCATTACCTTCGTCCGACCTTCAGAGCGAATGAATTCAACAAATCGTAGTGACACTCACCGATATAAAATTTCACCGAAATTCCCTCAGAGGTTGTCGAGTTATTTAGACGAGCAGAAAAACAGACGGAAGAATTGATTTTAATAGGACATCTTTATGGATGCAAACACGCCCAACAGTTTGAAGATTCGAGTATTATTCAGTGGTAAGGCACAATATTTTGTGAAAATCGGTCTAATAATTCTTGGGTCGAAAGTGGGACACAAAGATATATAGAAGTCGTGGTGCTCTCGTAAGTCTAATTATTTTACACAAGGAAGCAAAAATATTTTGAAAATTAACTCGTAACATTTTACTATCTCCGTAGTTGAGTTTATGCATCTGATTAAATCCCAGACCTGCCGACGTTTTCTATCAACAATGGTGCATTACTTAACGGACGGAACTCTGTAATACACCTCAGTGATGTCAGATATTTGATAAGACTGTGCGTTTTATGGGCGCTGCAACCCTTGGCGACGCCTCATTTTGGCACTGGCAGACGTCAATGTCCGTGACGATCAGGAAGGAACTGATTGTCTTTAATAATTTAAAGGGAATGTGCCTTTGAGCCCTTTGCAAAACATCACTTAGAGACAACTTAAGGATTTGTTTCGTGTTGAAAGACACTAGACCTAGTGTACTCCAACAGGGCGTCTTTATGCTCAAAATTTGTATAGTAAACGCCACATTTTCTGTATGGACATTTACGGTGTACCTAAACACAACAGTAATAATAATGATAATAATAAACTAATCTTGAGCCTAAAGCTAAGAAATCAGATCCTGGGGTAGTATATTACAAAAAATATGTGCTGTTCCCAGAACGAGGTTTGCAATTGTTAATATGACGATTGTTCTCATCAATCTTCTCACGTTAATTATATTATTCTGTCTTACGTTGTGTTTTGTGCTTTGTACTCGTATTTGTTATACAGCCCTTTATACGTTGTTCTGCGTACTTCAGCCGATTTTATCAACGGCAATTACGCTGTTCGGTCACCAATTAACACAGCATCACCACTACACACACAAACTCCCTATCCCATATCAGCAGTGACAGGAAGTGCCTGAGTTAAACCAGACTTGGATTTTTCCTCTCAGCCTGAAATATTTGCCGTCCATTAAACATCAGGTAATGAAATCGAATTCGCCGTGTCTGTGTAGAAATGATAAAATCATGTTACATTAGAAAGCACATCATCAACAAATACATGTTGACATAGGTAAAGAAACTGTTCTATATTCTGTTAAAATGAATTTAGCCTAATGCCTAAGCCTAAAGTATGTAGCGAATTTAGGCAACATCATACCGCTGTGTTAATCAGTCAATAACAAGCCAGTCCACACAATCACGGCGCGTGAACATTTGTACATTTAATTTATTACTTCCTACTTCACATTTCGGTCATTCCTTTGGCCATTATCATACAGAACACCCGCAAGTATGAAAAGAAAAACGCTACAGAAGAGGCCCTCCTTTTACAATCAGCCTACTAAAATACATAAAATATTACTCCCAAAAGAGCAGCATGTATTAGTGAAGCATTGTAAGTGGTGACGCGATACCCGATCTGAAATTAACCGCATCTGCCAAGACAGAAAATGTGGTGGCGAAAGGAAATGTTCTGGATAATCCTGCTTGTAAATTAAAAGGGCCGTAGATGATATCTAAATCGTGTAACATTCCTGAATTGCGTAGGCATCTTCTTGAGAAGCGCTTAAGAGATATAGCTCCAAACACTGTTAATCTGGTTGCTACATGATATTCTTCGGTAACTGCATTCTCCGACTAAGTCTCCCCCCCCCCCTCTTTCTCTAGACCTGCTGGAGAAGTTAATTTGATTTTTAACTTTCTCACATTGTACGAAACCCAATCTATACACTGATAACTGAACTTTAACATTTTTCTAAATTACATCAATATTTAATTGCAGAACTTGCAACCAACTCTTTAAAGACGAAATTTAAACTGAAGTTCACCCTACAACAGGCCATGAAGACCCAGAGCGGAGTAGATGTATCTATAACTCACTCTTTCTTGAGCATCGGCGCCAGATGGTGGTGGGTAGACAGCGCCACCCTACGGCCTCTTTACCCCCAGAAAAAGAGACACAATACCCATTGTATAGGAGGCTAAATGGACCCTAGGGTCGGTGTGAATGGATGTGGAAAATTGCAAGCCCACCGGGCTTCAATTGCAGAACCGTCCAAACGGTAACAAGTCGCTACACCGAACACTCGAACCCGTTCATCGACGGAAAGTAAATTGTTTCGTGTTGGAAGATTCACTGCCTGTCGGTTACTAAGCACACTGCGTGCTGGATATAGCAACAGCATGGCCGTTGCTGTACAGGGGAAAAAGGAAGGGGGAGGGTGACCTGTTTGTTTATACTTATGCAAAACATGCAAATGCATTCTGAGGGCAGAATGTGTATTTTTGAATATCTAATCCGGTGGTACATAAAGCAACCACTACACTTGAAGGGTTCAAATTTTCTTTAAGATCCATTTATTTATTTATCTATCCATTTGTGGTTTATGGAACGACATTATCGTAAATCATACTGTAGCGTCGAATGATTGGGTGAGCATGAGTGGATGGGAAAGGACGTGGGGAAAAAAAAACGTGGTCACCAAATATAAGGGACTGTCATGGCACTTGGACGTAGGGATGGAGAAAATCCACAAGACGCCCTCTCTGTACAGTCGGTTTACATTCCGAGATTTTAAACTTATACCTATATCTGACAACACACAACATTCACAAGACACAAACATCCATGCCACCGGCGGGATTCAAACCCACAACACCAGCAAGCGAGCGGCCGCAGACTTACGCCTTAGACCGCGCAGCCACTGGGATTGGAATTTACTTGTTTACATACGAATTTATTAAATGACGCTGTCAGTAAACCAAGACAAAAAACAAAGAATCACTGAAAGACAATAGTTTACTGGCTACGTTGTGGAAGGAAGAAAACGTGAGGTAATTAAATAAATACTCAAACGTCTTAGAATATGATGCCGTGTCTATTGATCCCGTATTCTAGGACAACTGAGTATTTATTAACATAGAAGATATAACGTTAAATCTCGGATATTTTAAGACAAATCTTACCATCGCGCTATTTGCCGGGAGGAAATGACAAACGCCACGGGAATATCAGACAGGATGGTCGATGTTCTTGAAGAAATTCGAAAAACTGACCCCGAATAAAATTCACCAGTTTAGAGCTGGTGTCACCTTTCTCGGCAAGGCAAAATGACAAAAAAAAAAGTAAAATAAATTCTGGTGTGTGTCATCCCCGTTGTGTTTTGTACAATAGTAAGGAGCTTGGTGTATATACTTACAGTCGACTTACAGACTGTCCTCACTACGCAAGCAGAAGCCACCACCAGAAAAGGAACCCCACCTTCAACCCAGTTAATACACACCACCTTGAATAACTATTCAAACATGTTGTTGTGAACACCACGCACCACACTAAGGTTATAACAGGATTAATGCAGCTTAGTACCGCAACATGATAAGCGTCTTCGTATACTCTTAGATTGTAATTAATTAGTTTACTGTAATTAGGTTAGTACATAAGTGTAGTACCCACTTAGAAAATCTGGGAAAAATGGGCACTGCAAGCTACAAATGATATTCCACCTGGAAATCCGGGACCATGACCCCCATTGGTATAATGACATCTCAACGCCCCCCCCCCCAAGACTCCTCAAGGCTCCCCAATGACGCTCCACGCATTCCTGTATAACTGATCCAGAAGTCTAATCACAACCTGAAGATGGCCCACATATAGGGCCGAAAC
>Ga0123355_10007573_pt1 | contig 16292 bp, 15 predicted proteins | sample TergutEmb28metaG_3_FD_89872 | JGI IMG/M metagenome (GOLD analysis project Ga0123355, IMG submission 89872) | Embiratermes neotenicus P1 segment gut microbial communities from Petit-Saut dam, French Guiana - Emb289 P1 | ecosystem: Host-associated > Arthropoda: Insects > Digestive system > Gut ...
CTCTCAAAAAGTCAATGATTTATTCAATTCTGTACGGCGACCTTTTAATGAGGTGCTTGTATAAGGTGCGTCCGTATGAAAAAATCAAGGGGAGTGCCAATGCCCTGCACAAAAAATGGAGCGATATTTGCGGCGAGTTAATGACTAAGGGCGACCTAAAAGCCTTTGGAAGAACAGTAAAACAAATCGTTGCCGAGTTTGACGCTTTGCCTGTATATGATATTGTAAAGCCGAAAGTGGGGATAGTCGGCGAGATTTTGGTTAAGTACCATCCTGTAGCAAATAATTATGCTGTTGACCTGATTGAAAAAGAGGGCGGCGAGGCGGTGTGTCCCGACCTCCTTGATTATTTCTTGTATACTTTTTTCAGTGATACCGTCAGACATAAACTGTTGGAGGGGTCGTGGTGGAAGAAAAAACAGAGCGATATTTATATTTGGTACGCCGAAAGGCTTAAAAAACCTATGTACAAAGCCCTAAAAGGCACAAAATTCGGAGCGCCAGTCCATATAGCTAAGTTAGCCAAAATGGCGGAAAAAATCGTTTCGATTGGTAATATCAGCGGAGAGGGGTGGTTTTTAACCGCAGAGATGTTAGAGCTTATGCACAGCGGAGTAGATAATATTCTTTGCGTTCAGCCTTTCGCGTGTCTGCCTAATCATGTCACAGGTAAAGGCGTAATAAAAGCCCTCAAGGAATATAATCCGTCCTCAAATATTGTTGCCGTAGACTACGACCCGGGAGCTAGCGAAGTCAATCAAATCAACAGGATTAAGCTAATGATGACAGTGGCGAAACAGGGGTTAGAGATTAGGGGCTAGAGGTTAGATTGTGGGTGGAGATAATACCCTCGACCTCTTAACAAAAAGCGACCTCTATATAGAGGTCGCTTATACATCTTAGTATCTGTCGTTGCGGCGTTGATCTTTCTTTGCTCTTCTGCAATCGGGGCAACGTTGCGGTTCGTTAGTAAAGCCTTTTTCTGCGTAGAATTGTTGCTCACCCTCGGTGAAAACAAAATCCTTACCGCAGTCTTTACAATTTATGTTTTTGTCTGCCATAATTATTTAACCGTGACCTCCTTATAGATTTTTGGAAATTGTTACGGTTCAAATACTGGCAAATGGGATAAAACAAGTTAAGGGTAAAAGACATCGTATAACTCCAACGTATAGTATTGTATCATAAGCGCAAAATTATGTCAAGCGGAATGAGGGTGTTTAAATTAACAAAATGGATAAAAAATTCGAAATATACTACAATTACCTCATATCTGAAAATCAAAAGTACAACCTAACAGCTATAACCGATAGGGAAGAGGTTTTTGCCAAACATTTTGAAGACAGCCTTACAGCGGTCGATTTAATTCCGTATGGGGCAAACGTGTTAGATATAGGGGCGGGGGCTGGATTTCCGTCCGTTCCCCTAAAGATTGTCAGGGACGACATCCCCGTGACAATGATTGATAGCGTAAGAAAAAAGATTGATTTTTTGAATAGGCTTATAGAGTTGCTTGAGTTAAAGGACATCAACGCTATTCATACAAGGGCAGAAGACTTTCATCCGCTCCGATGTCATTGCGAGGAGCCAAGCGACGAAGCAATCCCACGGACAGAAAGAAAGTGTTCTAACCAGGAGATTGCTTCGTCGCAAGCTCCTCGCAATGACATCGGAGCAAGAGCGCTTTTTGATGTAGTTTTAGCCAGAGCCGTTGCTTCCCTCAATACCCTTGCCGAATATGCTTTGCCATTTGTAAAAACAGGAGGTGTCTTTATCGCGTACAAAACTGCCGATATTGATGATGAAATCAAAAATGCGCAAAATGCCTTAAATATACTTGGCGGCAAAATAATTCAAACAAAAAAAATTGCACTGCAATGCAAGGGCGAAAAAATCAAACGCAACTTAATTGTTATAACTAAAATCGCCGACACTCCGCTTAAATATCCTCGCAAAGGTAATAAGCCGAGATTGTATCCGCTTTGAAAAATAAAAACATTTTTGAAAAATAATTTTAGTTTTTTTTCAAAAGGGTATTGACAAAGCTTTAAAAGTATGATATAATGTTTTGTATAGGGGAAATTCTTGCCATTCCTTTTGGATGACGGCATGATTTTAGATTTTGCAAGGAAGCGTAACCACATGGAAAAACATTCGATTATAACTATCAGCCGTCAGTTTGGGAGCGGAGGGCATGAAATTGGCAAAAGACTGGCGGAGGAGCTTGGTTATAAGTTTTATGATAATGAGCTTATTAATCTTGCGGCTGCGGCGAGCGGTCTTAGCAAGGATGTTTTTACTAAGTCAGAAGAGGCTAAGGCATTGCCCGAGGGCAGTCTTTTAGCCGATAGCAACAACAAAAAAAACGATAAGATTTTTGCTATCAAAGCTGACGTGATTAAGCATATCGCCGAAAGGGGAGACTGCATTATTGTAGGGCGGTGCGCCGATTACATACTTGAAAGTTGGGACACTTTTGATGTTTTTGTCCATGCGCCGGAGGATTCAAGGATAAACAGACTAATGAAAATGCATGCCGACTGGGATGAAAAAACTGCAAAAAAACATATAAAAAGCAATGATAACGATCGTGCGGGATATTACAAGCATTATACCGGTCGAGATTGGGGACAAGCATATAATTACACCCTATGCTTAGACAGCGGAGCCTTTGGTGTAGACGGATGTGTAAAAGCAATCATACAATGTTCAATGCTCAATATTCAGTGATATTTACAGAATGTTAAAAGTATTCAATATTTACGATTTGCAGACAAATAATTGTGCGCTATGCACCCGCATTGAGCACTGTAAATAACATAATAAGGACAAAACAACATCGTGGAAAAAGTAGCGGTAATAGACCTAGGTAGTAACTCGGCAAGAATGATCCTTGCTAACATTGTGGCAAACGGGCAATTTGTGGTGTTTGACGAACTTAAAGAAAGCGTAAGGCTCGGGCAGGATATGGAACGCGACGGTTTTTTGAAACCGTCCAGAGTGGCTCATGCCGTTAAGACGCTTAAGATGTTTCGTAAACTGTGTGACGCGGCTAAAGTTGACAGGACGTATTGTTTTGCAACCAATACCGTTAGACGTGCAAAAAATCAAAAGAGTTTTTTAGACGAGGTTAATTCGACCTGCGGTTTTAGATTTAAAGTGCTTACCGAGGAAGAGGAAGCAATGAGGGTTTATCACGGAGTTGTAAACAGCCTTGAAGTGCATAAGGCTGTTATTGTCGACATGTCAGGGAGCAGTACCCATATTATTCAATACAACAGGCGTCATATTTTAAATAGAGCCAATTTGCCTTTCGGATCGATTACACTTACCGATAAATTCAGGGAAGAAGGGCTTGCTCCCGAAAAGCAAGCTAAGGCTATCGAAAAATATATAGCCAAGGAACTTGCAAAACATCAGTGGCTCAAGGAGCTTGACCCCGATGTTCAATTTGTCGGTGTGGGCGGTACTTTTAGGAATTTGGCTAAGATTAGCAAGCGAATTAGGCGTTATCCCTTGGACATGATTCATAATTATCATGTGTCGTATAATGATTTTAGCACTATTTACGATATGGTTAAAGTGTTAGATCCCGCGCAAAGACAAAAAATCAAAGGATTATCAAGTACACGGACGGATATATTCAGTTCGGCGCTTGCCGCTATTAAGCCGTTTTTTGAGATGACGGGCTTTCAAAGTGTTGTTATAAGCAGTTCGGGAATCCGCGAAGGGATGCTATATAATCATACCGTCCCCACAACTATTGAAAAACCTATCGCCGATATTTTGGGGCATTCTATATATAACAAACTCTATGCTTACGGACAAAATGTCAAACACTGTGAAAATGTATTCGGATTGTCGTTGCAGCTTTTTAAGCAATTAAGAGTTTTGCATAAATTACCTCGCAGCTATGTGAGAGTACTCCGTGTCGGAGCGTATCTGCACGATACGGGGAGTTTGGTTAAATTCCACGACCATCACAAAAACTCGCTGTATTATATTCTTAATTGTAATTTATTCGGAGTCAGTCACAGAGAGCTTATACTTGCCGCCTTTGTCGCATACGGACACCGGCCGCATGAGTTCCCGTTAGTTGAATGGAATTACTATAAGGAATTATTGACGGAAGAGGATAGAGCCGCCGTTTATCGTTTAGGCGTAATGGTACGCATAGCCGAAAGTCTTGACCGTACCCAAACCTGTCTTATCAAGCACATTAACTGCGATGTCTTAGGCGACAGTGTTATTATGAAAACCATGTCCGATGTTGATTGCAGCCTTGAAATAAGCGACGCCATGAAAGCCGCTCCCGAATTTGCAAGAGCGTTTAAGAAAAATCTTGAAATCATATAAATAAAAATAATAAGAATATAAACTAAGGTTGGGGACTCGCACGGTCGATATTTTGACCGAATACCCGACCTTAATTTTTATAAAAGTTATGAGAAATCAAAACAATGATTCCGAAAAAAAGAGAGTCAAACCTTATGGCTACAAAAAACGGCTCATTATTCTTATTGTTTTTACGGTCGCGGTTGGAGTGTTTGCCAGTCTGTTTATTCCTCTTTATTTGGGCTTTGAAAATGATTTGACTAATATTGAGGGCACATTGGAAAATTTTCAGGCAGATACACGTTATCGCCCCTATATAATTTTTTTGACAGACGACCCTGTCGAGTATCAGATTCTTTCAATTTGGATAAGGGGTTTTGACAGAAGAGCATTTGAAGAGAGAGTGGATGCTGGAGACGAGGTCAAGTTTATTGTCGGTCCGTACAGTTCTTCCCGTAATAGGCGTCTTGTTTATTCTGTAGAAGTTAATGGTCAAGTATTTTTGAGTCTTGAAGAAAGTCGGAGTCTCGTATATCAAAACAATATGGTTCTTTACATTATTGTTGCTTGTTTTGGGGTCGGAGTGTTGCTTTTTTGGGGATATTTCACTTTTACTATGATAAGGGGGCAGTGTCCCGAAACGGCAAAAAGACTTGCAGGATTACAAGGAAGAGAAATAATATCCCGTAAGCCGCCCAGCCAAAGAATCTCAGAATTAGTAGAGCGGTATGAGCGGTATGAAAATAATCCCGAAGCAAAAATCAGTGAGTATTTGTCGTATGACGATTTTGTGCATGTGTTTGAAAATAAAACATTATGGCCTTTTGTATTTATGCATGATAAAATTTGTTTTGTTATTTCTAATAACGAGGATATGGGATGCGAAATAACCTATATAAACGAAGGGGAAGATGAGGGTCTTAACAAAAAGGAGCTAAAAAAACTTTTTGACGACAACGCCATCATGTACGACACCTCGCAAGAACTCTTTGATGACGCGCGAATCGACGGCAAACAAATTAAGGATATTTGGTTTAATTTGGAGCGCGGTTAAAATTGAAAAAATATTTTAGCAGGTCAAAACGCTTGACAATTTGTAGCATTTTTGCGTAAAGTAGCAAGTGGAAGAAGGAAAAATGGGTATAGACGTTAGGATAATGATTTTATGAATATTGCATTAGACATAGGCACTTCTAATACTTCGATTTTTGTTGCCGGCGGAGGCGTGGTTCTGCGCGAGCCGTCGGTGGTTTCGCTTATCAGCGGCAAAAACAAGGTTAGAGCCGTGGGGGTTGAGGCGGCGGGAATGCTAGGTCTTGCGCCTGATAATATTGATGTTATTTGTCCCGTTAAGGAGAGTTTGATTTGCTCCAGTCAAAGAGGCACACAAGCGGCTGTTTTGATGCTCCGTAAATTTTTGGAAAAGATTACGCCGCCTAACGCGCTTTTTTATCCGAGGTTTAGGGGTATATTTGCCGCGCCTAGCGGAATTAGAGGCGACGAAAGAATACGGCTTGAAAAAATTTGCGCTACGGCAAGTGTTGTCGATATAGCGATTGTCGATGGAATTATTTTGTCAGCGCTCGGAGCAGAAGTTCCTATCACAAAAAGTTTTGGAGGTATGATTGTTGACATCGGAGGCGGAACGACTAAAATTGCCGCTATAAGCATGTGTAATGTTTTGCAAGGATGTGTCATTAATATCGGCGGTGAAACAATGGATAACGCGCTTAACGATTTGATTTTGGGCAAATTCGGGTGTCGGGTCGGTATTAATACTCTTCGCCGTATTAAAACGGAAGTGGGAAGTTTGCACGCTAACGATACGGCGCATCTTACTATTCGAGGAGTTGATGTCGATACCAAAGAGCCAACAACCTTTGTAGTAGGTGCCGACGATGTAGGAATGGCGGTTAAGTCTTATTACCAAAAAATCGCCGATAGTATAATGAGCGTGCTAAAAAAATGCCCCCCCGATGCTGTAGCCGATATTCATAAAAAGGGTATACACATCACAGGCGGAGGCGCGTCAATTAAGGGGCTTCAAAAATTTATAAGTGACCGTATAAAGCTAAACGTAATAATTCCCGAAGCTCCGCATTTGTCGACAATAATAGGCGCGGGCAAACTACTGGAGCAGAAAGAGTTGCTAGGAGAAATATTACGGGGAAAAAAGAGATAAATACAAATTATAAACATGAAAATACTTGCCATAGATTACGGTGATAAGCGGTTAGGGCTTGCTATAGGCTCTGCCGAAATAGGGCTGGGAACACCGCTTGAAGCTATTAAAAGCGGAGGGTGGGATCGTGATATTGTCCGTCTCTGCCGTATTATAGCGGAACAAAGCATTAAAGCCATCGTTATAGGACTGCCTCTCAATATGGACGGCAGTGAAGGACGCCGAGCCGAGATCACCCGCAAATTCGGGGATCTTCTTAAAACAGCTTCAGCGCTTGAAGTCTACTATCACGACGAAAGACTAACCAGTAAGGAAGCGCACAGTTTATTAGCCCAAAGCGGACTAAGCCGCCAAAAAAGAGAGCTAATGGTGGACAGCGTAAGCGCGCAGCTTATACTTGAAAGCTGGGTGAAAAATTACGAAAAAGTATCTTTATAAAAAACCGTAAATCGGATTTCGCCTTTCTCCTTATTTCGACAAAAGGAGAAAGTTTTTTTTGTATATTTATGGTAGAATGTTTTGGCTATGAGGAAGAGGCTAAACAGAAGCAATATACATACGGGGGAAACCGCCGTGCTTTTTGAGGATAACACTACGGCGGAGCGGGAAATAAAGCCTGAACTGATTGCAGCTAAGTGGATGGCGCTTTATGCTCTGATTCTACTTGCGGGTATGGCGAGGGTTACTGCCTATATTGCGCCGTTCGGGGCGGGGCTTTATGCTGCTCTCGTTGTTGTACAGGTGAGAAAAGAGGGGCGATGGACAGCTAGTCTGCTTCCGTCGGCGATGTATTTGACGGCGGAGTTTTCGGCTAGCTTGCATCCGTACGCGCTTATTAGGGCGGGGGTGCTTATCGGGTTTATGTGCGGAGCAAGCTTTTTGAGTGTGCGGAGACGCGGTAAAAACAGTAGTCAGGTCGGAGAAAGATTAGGGTTGTTTATCACCGCTTTTATTGTCGGACAAGCCGGGCTTTTCGCATATCATTATTTGAGAGGTGCGACTGTTTTGGACAGTCTCATTACTTCATCACTGTCAATTGTTTTCGCTTATATTTGTTTGGTGCTTTTTAAGGCGGTTATTATTAACCGCCTAAAGTATAAACTCCTTGAGGTTGAGGTAGCATGCGGAGCGATAGTGCTCTGCGTAACGGCACTGGGTCTTAGTGCGGTAGGAATATTGGGGGTACCCGTTATTGTTGCTGTCGGACTGCTCATAATACTGCTTTGCGGTTACGCGGGAGGAGCTGCCGCCGCACTTGTTGCCGCCGCCGCATTAGGAACGGGCGCGGGGCTTGCCGACTTTAGCGCAACACATATTGCCATGTTTGTTTTTACTGCTTTTGTCGCCTGCCTTTTTATACGCGCCCCCCGTGTTTTGTGCGCGTTGTCAACTATAGCGGCGTATGTGATGTTTGCGTTGTTTTTTGAGGTTCAAACCCCGCTTCCGTATACGCTGATCGCCGTAGTCATCGGCGGTTTGATTTTTTGCGTAATTCCCAAAAGCAGTCTTAATGCGCTTAGAGACAAGTTTGTCACTATGCACGGACGGATTGCTATGCGTCAAATGGTTGAACGCAACCGCCTATACATGGGGAATAAACTGCGCGAGACAGCAAATGTATTCGGCTCTCTTGCCCGGCTTATGGATAACGACACGGGCTTTGACGAGGAGGGCGCGCTAGATACAATGAGAACAGCCGTTATTAGCAAGGCTTGTAACGGTTGCGCTAAAAGGTCAATGTGCGGAACGGCGGAAAGAGAAAATGCAATCGCCGGATTGGTGGGAATATCTGTAAATACCGGACGCCCTAACGTACTGGAAATAGATGATTTTCTAACCCAAAATTGCGTGCGGATTGTTGACCTTATCAACGCGGCGGAGGAGCTGGCCAAAGGCTTTTTAGCGGCAAAACGCGTGAGTGTTGCCGACAGGGAGGCGAGAGAACTTTCCAACGGGCAAATGCGAGGAGTGGCGGCAATTTTAGGCGAGCTGTCTGAGGGGTTAGGTAGTCAAGTTTGCTTTGACCTTGACTTGGAACGCCTTATAATGGAGGAACTTACATACAGGGACATTATTTGTTCGGAAGCGCTTATCACGCTTAATCCGCCAACTGCTGTTGTTATCGTGAGGGGTGAATGCTATACGACTAAAAACCGCGGAATAATCGAAAGGATTTTGAGCCGTTACTTGCGCCAAAAAATGGCTGTTGTTAATCACGGCGACGGACTTGTCAAAGGGTGGTATGCGCTGACGCTTGAGCCTCCGCCAAAATACGACGCCGTATTCGGTGCGGCCGGAGTGCCAAAAGGAGGGAGCCTTAACGGCGGCGGCACGCCTAGCGGCGGTGATACCTTTACTTTTCTCAAGCCAAGCAATAGAAAGTTTTTGATGGCGTTATGCGACGGAATGGGAAGCGGGGTTAAGGCGCGAGAGATAAGCAATACGGCAGTAAGCCTTGTCGAGAACTTTTATAAGGCTGGGTTTAGTCACGAACTTACACTAAGTCAAATCAACAAATTTTTGTCTGTAAGCACCGAGGGTGAGACTTTTTCGGCGCTTGATGTCTGCGTAATCAATCTTGAAAGCGGCGAGTGTGATATCATCAAAGTAGCCTCACCGACAAGCTATATCAAAGGCGCGGAAACAACGCTAAGCATAGACGGAAGCGCTTTACCCTTAGGCGTACTCGCCGACATTCGTCCATCTCTAAGTAAGTCTAAGTTGGTTAGCGGTGATATGACAATTTTAATAAGCGACGGGATAAGTGATGTTTGGGGTGACAAATTAGCCGGATACATAAACAACTTAGACATCCGCGCTCCTCAAATTCTGGCAGATCAAATCTTGTACGACACATTGTATACTGCGGGCGGCACGGCACAAGATGATATGACGGTGATAGTAGGGCGGGTAGTGGAGAGGTAAAGAAATCAATATTAATAGTTTTCTCGGATAACTATCCTAAATATAGTAAGACCGCATCGGTCGCAACAAAAAAGGCATCCCTCGATTTTTTAGAGCCGGCTTTTATTCTGGTTGACATTAAGCATGTGCGAATGCTATCATACATATATGAAGTTATTTAAAGATGATAGCGAATTATACATTTGGAACAATGTTTCGTTAGAAAAAGCTTTTGGACGGGTGACGCATTTTGCCGTGGCGGCTCATCAGGACGATGTGGAGATTATGGCGTATCACGGGATTGCCGAGTGTTTTGGAAATAAAGATAAAGGTTTTGGCGCGGCAGTCGTTTCTAACGGCGGGGGCAGTCCGAGAGGCGGTGCTTATAAGGATTACATCAATGCGCAAATGATTGAAGTGCGGAATGTCGAGCAAAAGAAAGCCGCCTGCATCGGGGAGTATTCTGTGTTAGCTCTGCTTATGTATCAATCAAATGAAATAAAGGACAGGATGAATGATGCCGTTACCGAAGATGTTTTTAAGTTGCTTACGGCGGCAAAGCCGCAAGTGGTTTATACCCATAACCTCGCCGATAGGCACGACACTCATGTCGGCGTAGCCCTAAAAACAATCGCCGCTATCCGCAAAATGCCAAAAGCAATGCGTCCAAAACAGCTCTTAGGCTGTGAAGTTTGGTGTGGACTTGACTGGCTTGATAATAGTGCAAAAGTCATACTTGATACAAGTAAAAAACCTAATCTTGCTGCCGGTCTTATAGGAGTTTTTGACAGCCAAATCAACGGGGGTAAGCGCTACGATTTAGCCACTTCCGCAAGATGGATGACCAATGCCACATACTCAAGCAGTCATAATGTTGACGCATACTCCCATGTGTCGTACGCCATGGACTTAACTCCTCTTATAGATGACGATACCGTCGATATAGCCGCTTTTGTTGAGACTCACTTAATGAACTTTGTAAAGGACGTAAAAAATAGATTGAGTTAGTGTAAAAAGATATTGTCGCTATTACCCGTCATTTTATTGCGAAATGCAAGTGGCAAAGCAATCCTGCTGTGCAATCGCCATTGCAAGGAGTCACAGAGCAATTCCGCCCCCGTCATTGCGAGGAGCGTAGCGACGCGGCAATCCCATGTATTAGAACGCAATAATCTCTATTTATGAGATTGCCCGTCGCTACGCTCCTCACAATAATGACGGGAATAGAATAGTAATAGCGTCGTTATGTTTTCACAACAAATCCAATGACGGGTATCTTTAATATTACAATTTGACTACACAGACAAGTTGCGCAATGGAATTATTTGCTGAGTCCGCCGCATATTTATACAAAGCACCAAAAAAATCAGTTGACAAAAGTTCCGTGATGTAGTATACTTGTATTTGCTTTCTCCGCAAAAACATTCACGGGCTCATAGCGCAGTTGGTAGCGCACCACAATGGCATTGTGGGGGTCAGGGGTTCGACTCCCCTTGGGTCCACCAATGGTGTCAAAGTTTGAACCACCCTGTAATGCAGTATGTATTTGTTAATGGTGTAGCGGGCTTTGCAATAACAGGGCAGTAGAGATACTGCCGAGAGAAAAACAATAAGAGCGTATACGCGGTTGCCGTGTAGGCTCTTTTTGTTTTGTGTGGGGAGTTTTCCCGCCCACCCAGCCCGTTTGGAGTTTGGTTGAATTAGATATTGGAATAAGTAAAAAGCGGATAGCATGAATTATCTCGCTATCCGCTTTTTACTTATTCCATTACATTCTGATTTCTTCTCTTTCCCAAAAAGAAACAATAGTCCAATTTCGATTAAGCTCATATTGACGGAATAAAGTATTCCCCGTGGGTTGACCTCTGTTGTTTAATATTTCCCGTTTACTAGTATAATGCTCTATAGCATATTGCTCATTTTCAAAATAATGCACTTCTAGTCTGCTTCTTTCAATCATTGGAACACTTCTTCCAGGAATATATCTTGTTTGCTCCGCTTGCACGAATGGCATTTCACTATCTATATCACTATTAGCAGTGTTCCATTCCCGATTATTTAGTATATCAAGCAACATTTTTGGACAACAAGGCGGAATCATAGCAAAAGAAGGCGGTTCAACTGCACGATTTTGTCTTCGCCAAGGGGGAGAGGCGCATGCGACAGTAAAAAACATTGTACTTACTATAAGAATAAGACAAATTATAACAATTTTGTATTGTTTATTATTATTCTTCACAATTGCATTCCTCACTTGTTTAGTTATTATAATACTCTAAATTGGAAATCAAGCCTATGATTTCTCCAACTTAGACCATTACGAGTTTCAAAGTATATCGTAATTGTATGGCGACCAGTACCAAAAACAAACATTCCATCGTGAGGTAAAAGATAATCTCCAGCAGGGACACTAATAAATACATCTTGAAGATGTCTGTCAATTTCCCCATTTCTATTTACCAATAACGCTCCAAAACCAACACGGTGTCCTAAGTTATGCAATCGAGCACCTGAATGAAGATTCATATGTCCAACATAAACATTGCTTGTTCCATCAATATCAACACTTCGTCCACCATCTATACGAACTCCAGCCGTAACATTATTAACTCTCAATATTACTGGTTGATTAAATACAGTTACAGCATTCGCGCCTGTGCCTTCTATTCTTGTCGGGAGTCTATTTGCTCGCAACAACATGGTTCTATCAAAAAATGCAGCACTATCATTTGAGCTGCTTGCTCGGCTATAATTTGAACCATCGGACATCCTTTGTCGTAATGTCCAATTTACTGAACGCCACACATGATTGAACCACCTATCGTCACGATTAGTGGGAATTATTGTTAGTACACCGTCATTGTTATGAATTCTAATATACCAGCCCCATGTAACATAATCCATAATTTGATATGCTAACTGATGAGTGGTAAGGTGTCTATAAGTTTGACCGTCCATTCTTCCCCATGCATTATTCTGCAAATCCATGTGTAAATCATCTTGACATACAGTTTCAGACTCATGTGCAGTTGCAAATCGTTCTGCCCAAATATAGCCGACACTTCTTATCATCAAGGCATTCCAAAATCCGTGCCTAAATGCATCCGCATTGCCTTGAAAATGCCCTTGATAATAGAAATAATTTGTCATTCTTCTTGCATGAGCAGCATCGTTACGCACATCTAATGCTCCAAGAGGATTCTGCATCGATAACCGCCTTGTTTCCGCAGTCATATTATCTTCATACCAAAAGAACCGAGTAAAGCTATTTTGTTTTTCAGCACTTAAACGCAACATTTCATTTCTTAAAAAATCGTTAATTTCTTCTTCGGTAGCAGTAGGATTTTCATACATGAAAATCTCACCTAGTCCAAAAATATAATCAAAATCGTCCCATGTAAGTAAATGAATTTTATCTGGAACATATATATCCATATTATCTAAAAATTCTTCCAAATTTTGTATAGCGTTTTCGCTTGTCGTAGCATTTCTGCTTTGTGGTCTACCCGCGCTAACAAATAATTCATCAGCTTCTGCATATGAATATCTATTTGTAAAAGCAGAACTTCCTAACCACATGACAATAGATAAAACTATAGCTAGCGTTGCTTTTGCTATTCTTGCTTGTTGTTTCATATTTTTATTCTCCTATAAAATATTGTCGTTTCCTTTTATTAAATATTAAGTTGTTAAAAATCTTTTGTAAAAACCCTCCTTTGTGATTGATTATTTGATTTTGTGCAAATCAAATTTATTTTTTCTGCCATAGGCAACTCTCATACTTTAATAATCAATGGAAAAAAAAGCTCTACCAACTATTTGAATTGCGAACGATGTTAAACGATGTATTATATGTTATATGCTTTACATTTTGCACAAATTGCACGATGCTTTTTACACGCACACAATAGCATATTTGTTTGCAACTTGTCAACTGTTTTGAGGTATGTTTTGCAATTTTTTTTATGATTTTACAAACATTTTATTATACCAAATTCAAAATACACTTGTCACATAATGTACGAAATTACACATAAAAACTTCTGAGAATAACTTTTACACCGCTAAAAAGGCAATTCGCCGTCCTCTACGGGGATAAGCTCTAATTGCTTAGTATTATGCGGGATAGGTTCGGGGTGTTTGCCGTAGTCCCAAATGTAATGAATACGGCGGAGTAGTGCCTTGTATGTTTCGGGGTGGTCTATTTGCGTATCGGGATATTGCGAGGACAGCGGTATATTGGTTATGATGTAGACCTTATCAAAGCAAGCGGTTTTGTCCCCGTACCTTGCGGGGAGCGATAAGGGGTAGCCGTCAAGGTAATTGAGCATTTGCTCTATTTTGAGTGATGAGCGGAACTCCTCAAATATAACGCACGACTGATTATCGTAATAATCAAAAGGGTGTTTGTAATTAGTGATACGGCATACATTTGAGTAGCCGTATTTTTCCATTACGAAGCGGGTTTTGCCTGTGCCTGTTTTGCCGTGAATATATGTGACGGTTAGCTTGCGGAAGGTGTTTTTGTAGGTGGTTTCAAGTATGTTTTGCTTGTAGGACTTTAGACGGCTTTGGTATAAGAGGAATTGCGTTTTGTAGGCTTCCCGTAGTTCGTCCATAGTTGCGCCGTCCTCTAGCATTGTTATCATACTTAGTAGGTCGTTACGCTTGCCCCTACATTCGGTTATGTCGATTTGTCCGTTGCCAAAGATTTCGCCCGCACGGGTAAGCTCCTTTGTCACATAGTCAAAGGCTTGCTTTTTTGTTCCTTTGCGCTGTTCTAGGTGGCAGTTAGGGAGCTTTGCTTTGAGGGTGCTAAAGCGTATAGGCGTAGGGTTTTCTATATAGATTTGGTAGTGTAAGTACCCCTCGCCGTTTTCGCCCTTTTCAAGCTGACCGACATAGGTATAGTCCGCAAGAGCGACTTGTAAGTCCTCAAAGGTTATTTTGCTTTGGTCTTGTGTGAGTAGCCAAGAACGACATTTTGTATCTTTGGACATTGTAAAATCTCCTATAAGTTTTGTTGTAAAAAACGCTACACCAATGAACGCTCCCCGTCGCACGGGGCTACAAGCTACAGATGTTGCCTAAAGGGTAATACTAAAGCCTTTAGGACGGCGCAATGCGCCGTATCGCTATTTGCGGTTGCGCGCGTACCGCGCGCTAACACGCAAATAGACGATAATATTATCGTGGGAGTAACCCCGACAATTAACGGCGTTTGTGAAAACAAATGTTATTGCCCCGTAGACCTTATTTAGGTCGTGACCTAGTAAAAAGTGCCAAGCGCATAGTAATAGTTTCGTCTAACAGCTTATGCAGTTGTGCTTTATACTCGGCATACTCGGCTTCATTTTTACAGCTAAAAAACGGGTTGACTAACCTTAGAAACTTAAAATTCTGCTTAATGCCCTTGCGTATTTGCTTTTTAGATTTTCGCACCTCAAGCCCTAATGTGTCAATATGCGGGTTAGTTAAAAGGACGGAAGTATCCATTTTGTAGTAACTCCTTTAGATTTAGTTTTTGGTTTTTTGGGTCGTGCAGACTGACGGGGGTATTTAGTAGCAAAGTCCTAAAATGGTATGTGTCGTAGTCAAGACTAATTTTAGGCACTTTGAATTTACGCTCCACAATATCCCCGTAGGTTGCTCCGTATTGTTTGTTTTTGTTGGGGAGCAGTCTGCGCTCTGCGCTCTCGTAACGGTCGTAGCTTACTGTATGAACGACAAAATAATCGCCCTTATCAACGGTCTTTTTTATAAGAATATAGCTGTCGGCGTGTTCCCGTAATTTTTTCCATAACCGCCCTAAAGCCTGTACATTAGCGTGTATATTTTGGCGGTGCAGTTGACGGGATAACGCATAGTATAACGGCATACTCGGATAACGGCGGTCAAGTTCCTTATCATATTGACTAGGGAGATACACTCCCGCATCACTGATGTAGTAGTCCTCACAATCACGGAATACGGGCGTAAATTTGCGCACAGTACCATTCAAAAAATCCTCAAAAGTGTTGTCCCCAACGGCTAAAGTATCAAGCCCTGTTACGGTGGTTAAACTGTTGTAGGGTATATATTAGAGTAGTGCGGTTGACCTCTTAGATTGATTGTGTGGGCAAATAACAAGTCTTTACCGCTACCTTTTTTGCCATAGACAATAATATTACACCGTGCAAATTCGCTAACTAACCAAGTATTTTGCCCGTCCCAATAAGTCGGGTTTTCGGTATTTTCGTCCGATTTCTTTTTGCGTACTTTTAGGACGGACAAAATCACTATGGTTAGAATCACGAATACGGCTATGACTATTATTAAGCCATAATACATATTTCTTTACTCCTTGCCTTTTTTGAATAACTTTATTAAAGCAGTAACAAACCAAATTACCCCGTTACATAATATAGTCATACCTTGTTTGGCTAGGGTTATAAGTTGTATCGTCATATTGACTGCCGATTGCGTTACACTTCTAAACAGCTTATAAGTGCGTGACAAAATAAATGCAAGTAGTACCATAACCGTATCACTCCTTTTTTGTTGCGCTTGTGATTGCTCCTATAATTAACGGCGCAAATGAGTATGGCGATTATAACACCTATCCATATTAAAATGGTCTGCATATCCTCAGTAGTTGTGCCGAACAATCTTGCTAATAGGCGTATAAATGCATTACCACGCTCTCTGTACTCTCCGCTTTCGGGCGGGTTAGGATTGGTATTAGTTCCCGTATTGCCCTCGTCCACATCAAAGTTAGGGTCATTCGGGTCAACCACGCTAGGCGGTCTGTTTACTGTACCCGTGCGGACATTAGGGATATTAAAGCGGTAATGGTCTTCCCGTAGATTGATATTCCAAACAGGCTGACTGC
>Ga0123355_10007574_pt1 | contig 16291 bp, 13 predicted proteins | sample TergutEmb28metaG_3_FD_89872 | JGI IMG/M metagenome (GOLD analysis project Ga0123355, IMG submission 89872) | Embiratermes neotenicus P1 segment gut microbial communities from Petit-Saut dam, French Guiana - Emb289 P1 | ecosystem: Host-associated > Arthropoda: Insects > Digestive system > Gut ...
ATTTGGCATAAGCAAAAGCACTGTACATAAAGATCTCTCCGAACGATTGGAGCATATAAACAAGCCACTTTACCTCCAGGTAAAAGAAGTGCTGGAGTACAATAAGGCCGAGCGGCACATACGCGGGGGCATGGCGACAAGAATGAAATACAAAGGCGTCTGACGGCAAAAGCCGCGGGGGAGGATATTGCATCCAAACCCCGCGGCCTTGATTTTATCTGGGTCTTGATTCGGCGGATTATTTACCGCATATTGGCACCATGATCTCTACCCTTTCTGCCCCGGGGTTGATTTTTTCTCGCTTAACGCGATATTGAATGTTGCTATAAATACAGTTAGAATTAATCCGGAACTTGCTAATATTTCATCTGGAGGTACGAAAATGCTGTACATGGCCGAGAATCTGAAAACTCTGCGCAAAGGGAGCGGGTTGACACAAGAAGAAGCGGCGGAAATCCTCGGAATTTCCGCGCAGAGCGTGAGCAAATGGGAGAGGGGAGACACGCTGCCAGATATAACTCTGTTACCCGCGCTTGCCAATCTGTATAAAGTCAGCGTGGATGAACTCATAGGAATGGACAAGATCAACGCTCGGACTATAGACGCCGTATTTGTCAAAGGCCACAGACATTTGAGGGACGGTGACACAGCCGCCGCAATTACGGTATATTCCGACGCGCTGAAAATATTCCCTAACAACGAGGGGATTATGTCGGATTTAGCAATGACACTGGCGCTCAGCGGCGACAAGACAAGGTTGCCTCAAGCTGTGTCACTGTGCGAGAGAGTACTCTCTGCCGACACGGGAGAGCGGGAAAAGATCCGGCACACTATCCGCGCCGCCCTGTGCTTTATATACATGAAGCAGGGCGAAAAGGATAAGGCAATCGCAACCGCACGGAATTTGCCCCATGTACGGGAAGGCCGTGAAATTATAATGGAACATATTGAAAATGGCCCGGCGGAAAATGTTATCGACACGTATTTAAAATTTTTAGCTATTGGTGAGAAATAAAATCTTCCCAAATATGGTATAAACACCCATCCTGCGGTCAAGAATAACGGAAGGCGCTTTGCCTTACATTATTTTGCAGAAGCAGGAGGTTAATAACAATGAAAAAAGAAAACGGCGGCGCACGCAAATCGGGTGATTTTCTTGCGGGGAAAGGCTTCTATATAGTGCTTTTCGTCTGCATAGCAATTATCGGGGTATCCGCGTGGATACTGGTATTCACAAACGGGGCAACCACCGGGCCTGCGCAGACAGCGCTGATTGAACAGGCGCAGCCGGTGCCGCCCCCACCTACGGTGGACGAAACTTCCAGGCCGCAGCTGCCGGCAATTTCAGAAGAAGTCTTTGCACCGAGGGTTCCGGAGCCACCGCCGGTGCCGATGCCGGAACCGACAGAGCCGCCCCCACCCCCGCCGCCTGCAGTGCAGACGGCAGCGCCGGTTCCGGAAGCTCCGCCCCCGCCCCCGCCGCAGCCGAGAGAACGGCCTGTGGAGGAAATGACGTTTATCTGGCCGGTTATGGGGAGGATCGAGATACCATTCTCAATCGACATGCCGGTTTTCAACAGGACGCTGGGTGTCTGGCGGACACACCCGGGAATTGCCATTGCTGCTGCAATCGGCACAAGAGTTCTGGCCACGACTGATGGTGTGGTTGTGGATGTATTTGAAGACGACATGCTGGGTACGATGGTCGTGATTGACCACGGAAGCAACCTGAAAAGCATATATGCTAACTTAGCCCGGCGGCCTGCCGTGTCCCCGGGCGACAATGTGACGGCAGGCGCGGTGATAGGCGCCGTTGGCGACACATCGTTGAGCGGGATAGGACAAGTGGCGCATCTGCACCTTGAGATGACGATTAACGGTGAGCCGGTGAATCCGGAAAACTTTTTACCGACCAGATAGCAGCATAGTCAACAAACTATAAAAATAAGACAGCGCGGCGCACGATGGTGCGCCGTTACATATAGTCAAACCACTTGTTATGCTATTAGGGCTTGAGAAAACAAGTCCACTAATAAGCTGCTCACATTCACACGAGTTGCACACTTATTCACCGTCAGAGCCGATGATATGCGCCCTGTCGGGGACTTTCGTGCAATTATTAGTACCAAATCAATCTTACGACTGATCCCAGTCCCCCTGTGTGTATTTTGTATCGAGCATATCGCTGATACCCGCAAGAAGCATAATTACACCTTGAACACGGTGCGGTTGGATTACATAGCTCCCGCGGCCATGCTGTTCATCTTCTTTTACTAAATCGGCGGCAAGGAGTGGTTTCAAGTGATGATAAACCTGCCCTGTGGTATTATACCCACATTCTTCTACAAGTTGTGCTACTGTTCTTGGAGCGCGGAGTAACGCAAGGAGCATATTTAGCCTGTCATTATTACCGATACAGGCGAGCACCTTGGCAGCAACATTGCTTTCAATGAGTTCCAGAAGCCTATCGGCATTAACTTGATTGCTAACCCAGTTAGATTGCCGCCCTCCCGATGAAAAAACACCTAAATAAGTAATATAGCCCGTATTTTCATCTTCATCTGCTTTCTCACAGAGTTCTTCTTGCAATTCTGACAAACGCTTGTCGGGGTGCATATTTCGCATTGGTTCGATGTTTTTAAGCAGTTTTACGCCTACTTTCTTTTGCGGCTGTTTGGTAAACTCCATCAATAAAGCTTTGATTTCGTCCAACTGTACGTTGATACCATCGATTTCTTTGCCATAATCTCTGTCCATAGGAACCTCCTCGACATTATGTGTTTACGTTCAAACGTATAGTCATAATATCGCAGAAATTTAAATATGTCAATACGTAAATGCGAAAAATCATAAATTAAATAAATCTCCCCACAGCAGAGACTGCGGGGTATCGTGTAGGGGCGCACAGTGTGCGCCCGCAGGCGGTCGGGGACGACCGCCCCTACAAAAGCGACGCCCAAAGGGTCGGGGAATTAAACTCGAAGGGATTAAAGCACTTGAAAATTTTATCGTACCCTTGACTATATTTTGTTACACATGTTCGTTTTGGTCATATTTAGTATTCCAATTTAGCGGAAAATGTATTATACTGTTCGGGATGGGAAAATAGACCTTGGGAAGATTCGCAAAAAGGTCTGAAAATTGATATGCCGGGGGTAGAAAAAATGTTCGAGATGAAACCCAGCGAGATAAAACCAAAGTATAAGCGTGTGTTACTAAAAATCAGCGGAGAGGCGCTTGCGGGCGCAAAAAAGACAGGGCTGGATTTCGAGGTTATAAGAAGCGTATGTGAGGCGATAAAAAAATGCGTGGAGCTCGGCGTTGAAATGGGGATAGTCGTCGGCGGCGGCAATTTCTGGCGGGGCGTGAAAGACGGCGGAGGTAAGATGGAGCGCACCCGCGCCGACCATATGGGAATGATGGCGACGGTGATGAATTGCCTGGCGCTTGCCGATATGCTCGAGCAGATTGATGTGCCGGTGCGTGTGCAGACTGCGCTTGAAATCAAGGCGGTGGCAGAGCCGTATATCAGACTCAAAGCAGACAGACACTTGCAAACCGGGCGGGTGGTGATATTCGGCTGCGGGACAGGGAATCCGTACTTCTCAACAGATACGGCCGCCGTACTTAGAGCCGCCGAAATCGGCGCGGAGGTTATACTGCTGGCAAAAAACATAGACGGCGTTTACACGGCGGATCCCAAAGTGGATCCGGATGCAAAAAAGTTAGACTCCATATCATACGATGACATGTTGGCCCAGCGCCTTATGGTCATGGATCTGACTGCGACATCGCTGTCAATGGACAACGACATCCCGGTTGACCTATTCGCGTTAAGCGACCCTGAGAACATAGTCCGTGCCGTAATGGGTGAAAAAATCGGAACAAGAGTAGGTTAGACAGAGTTAGCCGCGAAGTTATGCGCTAATCACTCAATAATTCAAAATTTCGCGCGCAAAGCGCGCGATTTGGAGGTTTTTATTTATGTATGATGAATATGAAAGAAAAATGAGCCGGACAGTGGAGATGTTGCAGGAGCAGTTTTCCTCTATACGTGCCGGCAGAGCTAATGCTGCTGTGTTGGATCAGATCAAGGTCGAATATTATGGGACGCCGACGCCTATCAACCAGATAGCGACGGTTTCTTCACCGGATCCAAGGACACTTGTAATCCAGCCTTGGGATGTGTCGAGCTTGCAGTTGGTGGAAAAGGCGATTTTAGCGTCTGACCTGGGAATCAACCCGGCTAATGATGGTAAAGTCCTGCGCCTGGCGTTTCCGCAGCTTACCGAAGAACGGCGCCGTGAGCTTATCAAACAGGTGGGCAAATACGCGGAGGACTCAAAAGTAGCAATACGGAACATACGGCGTGACGCTGTTGAAAAGGCCAAAGCCGAAAAGAAAAAGGGCGACATGACGGAAGACGATTTGGCGAATGCCGAAAAAGACCTGCAGAAACTGACTGACAATTATATTAAAGAGGTAGACAACGTCAGTCAGAAGAAAGAAAAAGAACTAAAAGAGATATAATTGCAATAATGTAAAATAAATTGTAGGGGCGGATTCCGCATCCGCCCACGGGCGGCAGAATGCCGCCCCTACAGGGTATGTGAATGTTTCAATTGTTAAAAAAACGCAAACAAAGCAAACAGGTGTGGGAGTCTATTAAGCTCCCACGCCATATTGCTATTATTATGGATGGAAACGGGCGATGGGCTAAGCAGCGCGCCTTGCCGAGGAACGCGGGTCACGCCGCCGGGGCGGAGATGTTCCGCCGTATTGCGACGTATTGTAAGGAAATCGGGATTGAATATCTCACGGTATATGCGTTTTCCACAGAGAACTGGAGACGTCCCGCCGAGGAAGTCGGGACGATAATGGAGCTTTTGGAAAAATACTTGCATGAGGCGATAGAAAAAATGGAACGCGACAGGGTGAAAATGAAGTTTTTCGGGGATGTCTCGGTTCTGTCGCCGAAACTGCGAAAGCTTATAGAACAAACGGAAGAACTGTCGCAGAGATTCGAAGGTGTGCAGGTCAATATCTGCGTTAACTACGGAGGACGCGACGAAATTCTCCGCGCTGTTGAGAATTACTCTAAAGATTTGTCGGACGGCGTATTGCCAAAATCAAAACGCCTTACCGAAGAAGTTTTTTCCGAATACATGTACTCCGCCAGAATACCAGACCCGGACCTTATCATAAGGCCGAGCGGGGAGATGCGGATTTCAAATTTCCTGCTCTGCAGTCGGCGTATTCCGAGTTGTATTTTACCGATGTGCTGTGGCCCGATTTTGATGAGGAAGAACTCAACCGCGCGATATTATCGTATCAGACGAGAGACAGGCGTTATGGAGGTATTGGCAAGTGAAACAAAGAATTTTGGTCGCGGCTGTGTTTGTGCCGATTCTTTTTGTCGTGCTGTTCTTCTTGCCGCCGTACGCGCTTACTGCCGTGGTCGCCGTAATTTGCGCGATTGCCGCGTATGAGCTTATCCACGCCATCGGCACTAACGGGAACAGGCGGATAAGCATATACGCCGCCACAATAGCCGCGATTATCCCAGTCGGCGTGTATTTTGAGATGGGTCAGATCGTGTTCAGGGCAGTTATTTTGCTGTTGATGTGCGTAATGTTTATTGAGGCTGTGGCAGCTTTCAAGACACAGCGGCAGATTTCGTTCGCGCAGATTCTGACGGCACTGTTCGGCGGGGCGATAATACCGTATTTTCTGTCGAGTTTGATCAGCCTGAAAATAATGCCGGAGGGGCGGCTTTTTGTTCTGTTGCCGATTATTGTAGCGTTTATAACTGACGGCGGAGCTTATTTTACAGGTGTGTTTTTGGGCAAGCGGCACGCGTTCCCGCGTGTCAGCCCCAAGAAAACAGTTGAAGGCTGCGTCGGGGGAATAGTTGCGAGTATGGCGGCTATGGCTATCTATGGCGTTATCCTCTCCCGTGCAACAGCGCACGATATTAACTTCTGGGCGCTGTTGATATACGGACTTATCGGCGGAGTTGTTACGGAACTCGGGGACTTGGCGTTTTCGCTTATTAAAAGGGAATATGACATCAAAGATTACGGCAAACTTCTCCCAGGACACGGCGGGATGCTTGACAGATTTGACAGCATGATATTTACCGCACCCGCGATATATCTAATGGTGTCGGTATTACCTGCTGTAATTGTGTAATATAATATGTGAGAGGCAAGCATGAAGAATGCAATTTCACTGCTGGGCTCAACAGGCTCAATCGGGCGGCAGACGCTTGAGACGGCGGAACTTTTGGGGCTACGTGTCCGATCTTTGGGCGCTAATAAAAACATAAAGCTGCTGGAAGCGCAGATGCGCAGATTCAAGCCGGATATCGTTGCCGTTTTCGACAACGACTCCGCGAGGGATTTCAAAACAAGGGTGCGCGACACGGATGTGCGGGTGGTTGCTGGTATTGACGGCCTTGTCGAAGCCGCGTGCGCTGACGGCGTTTCAACGGTTGTCACGGCGGTCGTCGGCACGATTGGGCTTATCCCTACGCTTGCGGCTATTGAACAGGGACGGACAATTGCGCTGGCGAATAAAGAGACGCTTGTGTGCGCCGGCAGTCTTGTAATGAAAACCGCGAAAGAAAGAGGCACCGCGATAATCCCCGTTGATTCGGAGCACTCAGCGCTGTTCCAATGCCTGAAAGCGGAAAAGCCGGAGCATGTAAAAAGGCTGATTCTAACAGCGTCCGGCGGGCCGTTCAGAGGGTGGGGTCGGGATAGGCTCACTAAAGTCACGCCTGAAATGGCGCTGCGCCACCCGAACTGGAGTATGGGGAGAAAAATCACGATAGATTCTGCGACGATGATGAACAAAGGGCTGGAATTGATAGAGGCGATGCATCTGTTTGATGTCCCGCCAGAAAAAATCGGCATCGTCGTGCATCCGGAGAGCGTAGTGCATTCAATGGTGGAGTTTAACGACAATTCAGTAATAGCGCAGCTGGCACAGCCGGATATGTGCCTGCCGATACAATACGCGCTTACATATCCGGAGAGACGAGCATCGCTTGTTGATTCGCTGGATTTAACAAAGTTAATTTCTGGATTGACGTTTGAAGAGCCGGATTTTGACGCGTTTCCTTGCTTGCGTTTGGCCATAGAAACGGCCCAAACGGGCGGCATCGCCCCGGCTGTTATGAACGGCGCGAACGAGGCGGCGGTGGAACTTTTCCTGGCGGGTAAAATTGGGTTTTATGGAATCTATGAATCGGTAAGTGCCGCGCTGGATAAGATAACTAATATTGAGAATCCGTCATTGGAAGATTTAATGTCGGCAGATATCGAAGCAAAGCGGTTCGTCATAGAGTCCCGCGGAGCGCCATAAAGTTTTTTTGGTTCACCTTTTTTGAAAAAAAGGTGGGAGAAAGGGCAAATACATGTTTATAGCAATAGCAATTATAGCGTTCGGAATACTTATAGCGGTGCACGAACTTGGACACTTCACAGCAGCCAAACTCTTGGGAGTGCGTGTGAATGAGTTCGCAATCGGCATGGGGCCTAAAATATTGAAAAAGCAGGGGAAAGAGACGCTGTATACCCTGCGGCTTTTGCCTTTTGGAGGCTTCTGCGCGATGGAAGAGGACGAAGAGGCGGTTGATGATCGGTCGTTTACGGCGCAGAAACGCTGGCGGCGCGTTATAATCCTGCTAGCGGGCGGCGTCGCTAACTTTATAGCGGCGTTTATAATCATCGTGATACTATTTGCCGGGGCGCAGGGGTTCGGCGGTACGACGATAACCGCTTTGGACGACGGATTCCCGAACGCGGGAGAGCACGGCCTTATGGTTGGGGATACGATAGTATCAATCAATGGAGAGCGGCTTTTTTACATTGATGACTTCCAAATGTTTATGAATCTGGCCGAGAACAGGGGTGACCGCGCGGTAGATCTAGTGATTCTGCGCGATGGGGAGCGTATAGCGCTGGACAGATTCCCGCTGGAGCGCCGGGAATTTATAAATGAAGCCGGTGAACCTGTGATGAGATTCGGAATCACATTCAACAGCATAGAGGGCACGGCGTGGCAGCGGCTGCGATATTCCGGCTATACGGCAATCAATTACGTGCGGATTATCCGCGTCAGCATTTCTGAAATGATCGGTGGGGCTTTCGGCGTCCGGGATATGCACGGCGCGGTCGGTATTATAGGTGAGATGGGCAATATCGGCCAAGCGGCGCCGACTGTCAGGGCAGGTGTGGGTAACGTTGCGTATATGACGGCGTTTATCGGCGTTAATCTGGCAGTGATGAATCTTTTGCCTATCCCGGCGTTGGATGGCGGCAGAATTCTGTTCCTCTTCATATCGTGGCTAATAGAAAAAATAACGCGCCGTAAACTGGATCCGAAATATGAGGGATACATCCATGCGGCGGCGATGGTGTTGCTGATGGGACTTATGGTGTTCACCCTGGTGAATGACGTGTTGAGAATAGCCGGGGTCGGTGGCAATGGTTAGACAGATAACGGTCGGTGGCGTGGAAATCGGCGGTGGCGCAAGGGTCACGGTGCAATCGATGACCAACACGAAAACGGCCGATTTCGACGCGACGGCCGCGCAGATAAACTCGCTGGAGCGCGCGGGCTGCGATATTGTCAGGGTCGCTGTCCCGGATATGGAGTCGGCGGGGGCAATTGAGGATATTAAAAAACGCACGGCGATCCCCATCGTGGCGGATATACACTTTGATTATAAGCTCGCCGTCCGCGCGGCTGAGGCGGGGGCGGACGGGCTTAGGATAAACCCCGGCAATATAGGCGGCGCGGACAACGTCCGTGCGGTTGCCGCCATCGCGAGTGAGAAAGGTATCCCGATACGCGTTGGTGTCAACAGCGGAAGTATCGAAAGGGAAATCCTGGACAAATACGGAGGAGTTACGCCGGAGGCGATGTTTGAGAGTGCGGTGGGCCACATCAAGTTGTTGAATAAATTTGACTTCAACGATATCTGCGTCTCGGTAAAATCCGTGTCTGTAAAGGAAACAATTGCGGCATACAGACTTTTGCATGAGAAAACAGACTATCCGCTGCATTTGGGAGTTACCGAGGCGGGGACAGAGTATATGGGGACGGTAAAATCGTCAATCGCCATCGGCAGCCTCTTAGCGGACGGAATCGGCGACACGATAAGAGTCTCCCTGACTGCGCCGCCGGAAGAGGAAGTGCGTGCTGGGATTGCGATACTGAAAGCGTTAGGCTTACGCGCGGGGCCGGAGCTTATATCCTGCCCAACCTGCGGCAGATGCGGGATTGACCTTATACCGATCGCCCAAGAAGTTGAAAATCGGCTGGCTAAAATGGACAAATCCATCACGGTGGCCGTCATGGGCTGCGGCGTGAACGGGCCGGGAGAGGCATCCCGTGCTGACTTTGGAATAGCCGGCGGCGTTGGCGAAGGTGTTCTTTTCAAAAAAGGAAAAATACATAAAAAAGTCACAATGGACAAGCTCGTGGATGAGCTTTTTATAGCGATAGATGAGGGAGATACGATTTGAACGAACCGGTGTTATTTTACGATATGTTTCCGTTCTGCGCGGACGATAATAGACAAGACTTGAGCGGGGCGAGGGTTGTTTCGGCAACCGTGAATAAACTGCGGACCGCGATGAATTTGACACTGTCGCTTATTACTCCAGTACCCCCAGCCGCAATAAGGGCTGCGGAGGGTATGATAGCCCGGGAATACGGCCTTGAGTCTGTATCGGCGGAGATTGTCTATGCCCGGGTTGTGGAAGGCGGCAAAAAAGCAGAAAAGTCAAAGCCGACAGAGACCTCCACCGTAATTATGGGCAGGTATGTAAAATCGCCGACACTGACGCCTATAGGGACGCTGAATCTGGAACTCGGCAAAGTAACGGTGCAGGGTGAAGTGTGCGACGTTTCAAGCAAGTTTATAGAAAAAAGCGGCGCGTGGGTGTTGAGCTTTGACTTGACGGATTTTGCGGGTACTATACATATCTCAAAATTTATGAGGGACAAAACGGCGGAGAGGATAGTCAACGGCATAAAAAAAGGCATGTGGCTGACTGTTTCCGGCAATCTGGGATTAAGCCGGTACGACGGGGACTTGACGCTGGAGCCGGTCAATATCACAGCGGCTGAAAGAGAGACTAAGAAAGACACAGCGGCTGAAAAACGCGTGGAACTGCATTTGCATACAAAAATGTCAGCCTTAGATGCGCTGACGGATACAAAAGAGGTAGTAGCCCGCGCCATTGAATGGGGGCACCCGGCTATTGCGATCACAGACCACGGCGTGGTTCACTCATTCCCGGACGCTTTTGCGGCCGCCGGGGACAAGATAAAAGTGATCTATGGCATAGAGGGGTACTACATAAACGACACCGATTTCAACAGAGCCGTGTTCGCCGATGTGGGCTTGTCGGGATCCTTGACAGATACCGAGTTCGTGGTGTTCGACGTTGAGACAACGGGGCTGTCGGCCGTAGAGGATATGATACTTGAAATCGGCGCCGTTGTGATTAAAGACGGTGAGCAGATAGATACGTTCAGCACCTATGCGAGTCCTGGCCGACCAATTCCGCATGAGATCACAAAACTGACGGGTATAACGGATGGGGATGTGCAGGGCGCACCGTCGCAGAAAGACGCGGTGACGGCGTTTTTGGAGTTTGCGAAAGACCGGATTTTAGTTGCCCATAACGCGAATTTTGACGTGGGATTTGTCTATGAGGCTTGTAAAAAACATGGGATTTCATATGCGCCTAACTATATAGACACGGTTGCAATGGCGCGCGGTGTGTTGCCGGAACTGAAGAATCACAAGCTGGATACTGTCGCCGCGCACTTCAGTCGCACGGATTTCAACCACCATAGGGCGTTTGAAGATGCCGGTGTAACGGCGCATATTTTTATTGAAATGTGCAAGCTGTTAAAACAAGACGATGTGACGGATCTAGCGCGGTTAAACGACCATCTGATTTTTCTGCGCGAGAATCGGCCCGCCAAATCAAAAAAAGGGCGAGTCAGATACAAGCACATAATACTGCTGGCGAAGAACCAGACCGGGATTAATAATCTGTATAAGCTTGTAACGAAAAGCCATCTTGAGGATTTTTCAAGCTTTCCCGCCATCCGCAGAAGCGTGCTGGAGAAGCATAGGGAGGGACTTATCATCGGCTCTGCCTGTGAATCGGGCGAGGTATTTGAAGCGGTGGTTGAAAAGCGAAGCTCTCTTGAATTGAGAAGACTTGCGGGGTTCTATGACTATCTTGAGATTCAGCCTATCTGCAACAACATCTTTATGCTTGCCGGGGATAAACCGCGTGCGAAAAATGTTGAAGAACTGCAAAATTTCAACAGACGGGTGGTAGCGCTTGGCAAAGAGCTTAACAAACCTGTTGCTGCGACTTCCGACACGCATTTTCTTGACCCGGAACATGAGGTTTTCAGGCGAGTATTGCTGGCCTCTAAAAGCTTTGATAATTTTAACGACGAGTTGCCGATATACTTTAAAACCACAGGCGAAATGCTGGAAGAATTCTCGTATCTCGGCGAGGAGACGGCGTATGAGGTAGTTGTGAAAAATACGCAAATGATTGCCGACATGTGCGATATAGTGAGACCGCTGCCACCGGCGAAAAAGCTTTTTGCGCCGAAGCTTGACCGAAGTGCCGAAGATTTAAAAGAACTGGTGAATAACAAGCTGACGGAGCTATATGGGGACTCGCCGCCGGAAATCGTAATGTCCCGCGTGGAGACGGAGCTTAACGATATATTAAGCCGCAACTATGACGTAATTTACATGACGGCGCAGAAACTTGTCGCGGATTCTATGCAGCACGGATATCTTGTCGGTTCACGCGGCAGCGTGGGTTCATCGGTTGTCGCGTTTTTGGCTGGAATAACGGAGGTAAACGCCCTCCCGGCGCACTATAGATGCCCGGATTGTTTCAAATCAGACTTTGAATCTGGGGAAAACTGGGGATGCGGCGCCGATATGCCAGACGAAGCCTGTCCAGTATGCGGCGGGCGATATGTCAAAGACGGATTCAACATCCCGTTTGAGGGATTTCTTGGAGTCGGCGGTGACAAGGTGCCTGATATTGACCTGAACTTTTCCGGTGAATATCAGGCCCAGGCGCATAAGTATACAACAGAGCTTTTCGGGGCAGAGCATGTGTTCCGGGCAGGGACGATAGGCACGATCGCGGAAAAGACGGCGTATGGATATGTGAAGAAGTATCTTGAAACTCTCGGCAAAACTGCCACCAAAGCTGAGGAGAATCGCTTGTCACGCGGATGCGTCGGCGTCAAGCGGACGACGGGACAGCACCCCGGCGGACTGATTGTTATTCCGCAGGATATGGAGATAACCGATTTCTGCCCCGCGCAGCACCCAGCAGACAGTAAAGATAAAGGCGTAATTACAACGCATTTCGACTATCATTGTATGGAAGACAACCTGTTAAAGCTGGATGAATTGGGGCACGATGACCCGACGATGATAAAAATGCTGGAGGATTTGACAGATGTAAACGCCCGTGAAATAAGTCTGGGCGACCCGCAGACTATGGCGATATTCACGTCTCCCGAACCGCTAGGCCTGGAAGGGGACGATGAGATAATAGGTGCGACAGGTTCTATAGGAATCCCGGAGTTTGGCACAGGCTTCACTCGTCAGATGCTGTGTGACACGCAGCCTGAGAATTTTGATACGCTTGTGCGGCTTTCTGGATATTCACACGGGGAAAGCGTATGGGCGGGCAATGCCAAGGATCTGATACTGTCAGGCAAGTCGGTGTCTGAGACGATCAGCTGCCGGGAAGACATTACGCTTTACCTGAGCAAAAAAGGGTTGGACGATCGGTACGCGTTCAAGATAATGGAAAGTGTCCGCAAAGGCAGAGGATTGCCGGACGGCGCGCGCGAGGAGATGAAGAAAGCCGGGGTGCCGGATTGGTATATTGAATCCTGTCAAAAGATAAGGTACCTGTTCCCGAAAGCGCACGCGGTGGCGTATGTTATGATGGCGTTTAGAATCGCGTGGTTCAAAGTCCATAAGCCGCTTGCGTTCTATAGCGCATATTTCTACCGCCGCAGCCAGAAAGACAGCTTTGACGCGGAGTGTATGATACACGGGATAGACGCCGTGAAAGCCAAAATCCGGGAGATTAAGAATAATCCCGACGCAAAGACAAAAGATGAAGACCTGCTGACAACACTGGAGGCGTGTTATGAATTCTATATGCGAGGATTTGAGTTTGCAGGCGTTGACCTGTATGAGTCCGACCCGGTAAAATTCCTTTTAGCAGGGGAGAACAAACTGCGGGCGCCCCTTATCGCGATAGGCGGATTGGGCGAAACCGCGGCGCGCGACATAGCTGAAAACAGAAAAGGCCGGGAGTTTATTTCGATTGAAGACGTCTCCGCCGCGTGTACAAAAGTCTCAAAAACGCATATTGAGCAATTGAAGTCCCTCGGTGCACTGCGGGATTTGCCGGAGACAAGCCAGCTGTCGCTGTTTTAGGAAATGTGGCGGTTGCGCAGAAAATTTTTATTTTGTGAGTGGGGGAGCGTATGATTCTTAACATTGCGAAACATGAATCTATCGGAGGAATCGAAGGTGGGGTTTACTATTTCCATTTGCCGAATTTCCCTCATATATCTGTGTCTGAATTAAAAACTGCTGTCGCATTTATTATGTATGAAAGATTACATAATCGACAAACAGAAATTATATGCGAAGATAAGCAAATTTTAGCCACTGTTAATAATGCCGTTGCTAACCCCCATGCAATAAATCCCTTCATACTTTCTGATACAACTGAATTTGTTTATCATGCTACAGATACCAAAGGTGCGCAGAAAATATTATCATGCGGCAAACTGCTTTCAGCGGTAAATGTATACGGGAGAACTGGCGAAGAACTGGCTTATGAAAAACGCAACTCCCCGTGGAATGATCCTGTGGATTATTTTGAATATATTATGTTTTGTAACGGAGATGACATGACCGGAGATTATGTTGTCCTGTCAGATAATTTTCCGAGTGAAGAGGCTTTAGGAAAAGGTAATTTCGATGCCGCAGTACGTCTCTATATTCGTTCTGAAGATATTATGCGGCATCAGGGCTATGTGTTCGACGGCTATCATCCTGCAAAAGTAAAAGACGAAATTATTCTGGCGGACTATCTTTATGCTTGCATTGTGCCTGAGCAGTATAAAAAAATAGAGAACCATATTTCGCCGGAATTAGCAGGACGAACGCATTATCTGGCTCAAAAGGGACTTAGTATATCCGATTGGAATAACAAAGTTTACGACTTTGTATGCAATCTATAATTCTACAACGCTAATAAGTATTATCTACTCTTGAATTTTACATAAGCAATACAAACAGGGGGCAGTTACATGAAAAAGATCGGAAAAATTATCGGCTTTCTTCTAATGATGGCAATTCTTATCGGAATGACCGGTCCGATAGATTGGACGGGAGAACGCCGTGTCGTAGAAGAAATAGTAATAATTGAATTTCCAACACTGGAGTGGGAGGTAATTGAACTTCCGATAGAAGAGCCTGAAGTTGCGGAACTCGGCAGAATTACCATGAGTCTGCGTATTGAGGGGATTGACACGAACCTGTATTACAACGCGACATTTTCGTTTGAATTCACGGGATACGCGACGGTTTTAGATCTGCTGAACGCTGTCAATGAAGCCAACAGCGCACTGGGGGTTATAATCTATGGTGCAAAAGACGACGAAGACAACGGTGAAGACGAATATGACGAGGATGATGAAACCGGCACAGACAATGAAGCGGATGCAGACGACATAGATGATACGGACAAAGTGGAGCAGCGGGTTATCGAGATCGCGGGAATTGCTGAAAAGGATTTCCCGGAAGGTTCAGGCTGGGCGTTTCTGATAAATGGCTTCCGGCCGCAGTATGGGATAAGCGGGCAAGCGCTTCAGGATTCGGACGAGGTGATTTTTTACTTCAGAGGGCCGCCGGAAATCGGTATGCAGTATCCGATAGCAGATCTTAGAAGGCTTATTAGTGATGGGATTTTGAGATTTATATGCATGGAGCCTGTGTTCATGCTTAATGATGCCGGTATATGGGTTCAAGCCATGGGCGCAACGCCTGTCGTCGGGGCGCTTGTGACGCATAACGGAAGCGTTTCGGTAACGGATGCAAACGGAGAGATATTCGTGGGCCACAACAACAGACGGGCCGGGTTCCACACATTGCAGATTGAGCGGTATGACAGAGAATCGGGCTTGCCAACAGTTTTACGTTTCGCACCGGGATTTTCGGCGTTCGCGCTGTTTGCTGACACACCAGTGGGCGCGTGGTATTTAGACGCAGTGATGTTCAGCGTACGGGAAGGGTTCTTCGGCGGAGTGGGCGAAAACAGATTTGCCCCCACCTCCAGAATGCGGATAGAGCAGCTTATTACCGTTCTGGCACGTATATACGGCGCCGATATTGACGAGGATGCAATGCCGTGGTACGCATCTGCCGTTGAGTGGGCGGTGAAGACAGGCGTAATCAGAGAGGCGGAGTTTGAGTCTGGGGCGTATGTAACGAGGGAGCGATTTATCTATATGTTTTTCCGGACAATCTCCCTGCTAGAGGGGGGCGGCATGACACCGAGAGCGGATATATCGGAAGCCGTGGATTACAGCGGCATAGACAGGCGGTATATAGATGCCATTTCCTGGGCGGTGGCATCCGGCATTATCAGGGGTACCGGTGAAGACCGGCTGGCAATTGACCCTGTCGTGGAGGTAAGCCGCGCGGTGGCGAGTCAAATGATCTACAATTATTTCAATTATATCCGGGAGGGTGGTTATGACTGATCTGAAAAACACCCTATTTATCTCCGACCTGGACGGGACGCTGCTGAATCGGAACGCCGAACTTTCGGAGTATACCGCAAATACGCTAAACCGGCTGATAGATCGCGGGATGCAATTCTCAATAGCCACCGCGCGCACGGCTGACAGCGCGATTCAAATCATGTCGCGGGTCAATCTGAATCTTCCGGTAATCCTGATGAACGGTGCGTTGATTTACGACACACAGCGGCAAAGCTATATCAAAACGATAAAGATTGAGCGCGAGGCGGTGTCAGCGATTATCGGCATTATAAAGAAACACGCGATAAACGGATTCATGTACGGCATCCGGGATAATAAGGCTGCATTCTACTATAAAGAGCTTGACACACAGCCGCTGCAAAATTATTTTGACGACCGGTCACGCAAATATAACCGCGTC
>Ga0123355_10007575_pt1 | contig 16290 bp, 11 predicted proteins | sample TergutEmb28metaG_3_FD_89872 | JGI IMG/M metagenome (GOLD analysis project Ga0123355, IMG submission 89872) | Embiratermes neotenicus P1 segment gut microbial communities from Petit-Saut dam, French Guiana - Emb289 P1 | ecosystem: Host-associated > Arthropoda: Insects > Digestive system > Gut ...
AATATATCTTTTTGCATACACTTAACCTAGTTTTGGGCTTAGGTGCTTTTAATGACCCAGTTTTTGACTTCTTTTATTGATGATGTCTGAAGTAATACGCAAAAAAAGACTGCCTTGCTTTTTTCCTTAACAAGACAGCCCCTTTTGTAGTATAGCGGAAGCCCTAGGCGCGATAAACTTGGTTTTAAGCAGTTCGTATAGCCGCTAGCCGTTCCTCAAAGAAGATAGATAGTTGCCCCATAATTATGCCCCAATCTCTGATAGGCATACTCCATTTTTTAGATATTTCTTCGATGGAGAGGTAGACCGATTTTTTAACAGCATCGTCCGATGGGTAAGTTGTCTTGGTTTTGGTATATTTTCTGAGCATTCGATGAAAGCCTTCGACAGCGTTTGTAGTGTAAATCAGCCTACGCACCTCGGCGGGATATTTGAAGAAAGTGGATAGCTCTGACCAGTTATCCGTCCACGATTTATAAATCTGTGGATATTTCTTGCCCCACTTTTCGCCTAGTTCTTCAAGGTGATAGAGCGCATCGTCTTCTGATGGGGCTTGGTATATCTTTTTCAAGTCTGCCATAATCGGCTTCAAGTCTTTGTATGATACGTATTTCGTTGAGTTTCTGATTTGATGGATGATACATAGTTGCTGCTCAGTTTGTGGAAATGATGCAGCTATTGCGTTTGAAAAGCCTTTGAGATTGTCGTGACAAGCTATTAAGATGTCCGATACGCCGTGGTTTTTCAGCTCATTGCACACAGTCGCCCAGAAGCTTGCGCTTTCTGTATCGGTTATCCAAATGCCAAGTATTTCTTTCTTGCCTTCTAGGGTTATGCCCAGCACAGAATATACGCATTTATTAATGATTTTGGCGTCCTTTTTTACTTTGAAAACTATCCCGTCTAAGAACGCTACTGCGTATATTTCATCCAGTTGGCGGCTTTGCCATTCCATCATTTGAGGGATGATTTTGTCCGTTATGCGGCTGATTAATGACGCTGGTGCGTCTATGCCGTAGATGTCCCTCAAGTGGTCTTCAATGTCCCTTGTTGACATGCCTTTGGCGTACATTGCGATTATTTGTCGCTCTATATCAGGTGATTTTGTTTGGTATTTCTCAATTAGCTGTGGTTCAAAGTCTCCGTTCCTATCCCTTGGCACTTTGATTTGGGTCTTGCCCAGCTGCGTTTGTAGGGTCTTTGAGTTGTAGCCATTGCGACTATTGCCGCTCAAATCACCTAATGAGTCATGCTTCTCATAGCCTAGATGTTCATCCATCTCCGCTTCCAGCATCTCTTCTATCGAGTCCTTGAACAGACTCTTTAGCATCTCCTGTACATCTTGCATACTCCCACATTTTGAGGCTAGTATGCCTACTAATTCTTTCTCGGGGCTTCTTGGGACCTCGTTAAGTTCGTGTCCTTGATCTCTTCTCATTGATAACAGCTCCTTTTTAGATATTGTTACCATTTACACGGAAGTTTATACGCTCTCTGAAATTTGTCTAAAACAGTAACAGCCATCTATTACCTCACACTACCCTCAAGCCTCTTAACAATCTCCCTAAACCGCGACTCATCCCTTAAAACATCCCAAAAAGAATCGCTCAAAACTTTTATCGCTAACATTTCATTGACAGCTTTATTAGGAGTTGCGGGGGTAGCTATAATAGACTCACTTAGCCAACCATCAACTAAATTGAAAAAGTTATCGCCCCGCAGAGAGCCAAACATGTTTTTAGTCACGGTCTCAGCGTATCTGTCCAACATATCGAGAGCTTTTTGCGTATCCTGCTTCTCCAGATATCCCTGAGCTACAACTGCATAAAATCCAATCTGCGGCGAGCGTAGTTCATTAATGTTAAATGCCTCGACCAAAGAAAGTGTACGCTTGACAATTTCATCAAAACGCTCATCATCACCATCACAATATGCCATATACGTTACCAAAAGCTCAAATGCAGAAAGGATATGTTGATATATTCCGGTTTGTAAAATTGCCTCTGCTTCTTCTTTTCTTTCCAATTGCTGATATGCACTTGCGATTAAAGTCTCACGAGGTTTTATGTCCACAGTTGTTCTTCCAAGCAAGTTAATTACCTCTGCAGGTTTGTCTAATATCGTGGCGCATATCGCCTCCTGATAAAGAGCCATATTTACTAACTCCACATCATCGCTTTCTGCCTTAACTCTTACAAAAATAGCTTTCGCTTCCTCTACCAAAGTATGAAAAATCTCATCATCACCATGAATCGCAGCAGCATTGATTAAAAAGTCGCCCATGTTAAGTAGTAAAGGAAAACAAGAGTAGTATTTTTTAATAGCCTCGCGACATTCTGCAATGATTTCATCAAAGGGTTTGTTGTTCAAGTCCTCGTATAGCTTAAGATACAACTTTGTAATATCTTTTTTCTCCATCTGTGGATCATAACCCATCAAATCGTCTATACTGATATTAAAATACGCTGCAAGCTGTGGAAGGAGCGAAATATCAGGATAACTCTGTGCTGTTTCCCATTTTGAAACAGCGGCAATTGACACGCCGATGAGGTTTGCAAGCTCTTCTTGTGTAATGCCTTTTTCTTTTCGTTTGCTTATTATCATTCTTGCGATATTAATTTCTTTCATTGTACCTATCACCTCTTATTTTTTCTAATCAGCTGATGTAGCTATAGTATAAAAAAAGATGTCAAAATAATCAATGGAGCTGCAGTTGACTTTGGTTGAAAAATTCAACCAAAGTGAAAATTAGGTTTGTTTTGGAAAAGCTGATTATAAAATTGACTTTAAAAAAAGCAAGAACAAAAAGCCCCCGCCCTAGACTAAGATTATTGCTTGTTGAAACAATTTAAGACTTTCTAAGTAAAACATGCTTTTTTTGGTCAATTTTTATACAAAGCATACATCAACTCCAAAAATCTGCAAATAATAAACCCATCAACCTATATATTTTTCTAGCTTTTACCACATTTCCAGCCAATTTCCAGTTTTTTTCCTTATAAAGGCAAATCTCAATTTGAATAAAATAACAGTCGTTACAAATAATAGTATTGATGGTCGAGACACAAAACTTAGTTGCTCGGCTTTCACACAAAATCTCTCAAACATGTCTTACAGGTTTGTTTTTTCATACCGAAAACGTTAAGGAGGAAAGACATGATGAAAAGAAAGCTTGCGCTTTTGTTGTCAGTGATTATGATGTTATCGGCTATTCCTGTAGCTGCTCAAACATCAGAAAATAGACTGACAAGATCGTCGCTGAATTTGCCAAACTACACGCTATTATATGAAACCGGAATCACAACGGGTACTAGCGGAAGAATAACAGGCAATGCAGGCGTACTTGAACATTGGGTCGATGGCTCAAATCTTATTATTGAAGTCAGGAACACAATTTCCGGAGACTTCGCGGCAGGAACTGCCAATATGTTCAGAGTAACTCTGGACAATGCTAAATTTTTCTTTAGAAACAACACAGAATACACAGTACCGAACCTATCAACACTTGGTTTTGACGCGGCAACTCTTGCAGCTTTGGCAGCAAGATATCCTGATTTGATAATTGAAGCGGGCGGCGTTTATAGTGCTGTGAGTGGAATTGACAACCGTTACTTTTCAGGAACATTTGAAGGTGGCGCGAATGAGACGCGCACCTTTGATGAAGCTCGCGGCGCATATACAGATCACAGATATTTGCGCTTTGGTGACAATATAACAGTAGGTCTAAACAATGTTAGAGAAGTATCATATATGATGGAAATAAGCATGGCGAACGAAGCGTCTGCTACTATTATACTTCTTGAAGATGCTGTCCAAGGTGACCGTATAGTTATTCCTCTCGTAGCGCGTACTACTACTGAGTCAGGAGCAGATGTAACAGTTACAGTTGACGGTACGGGAACTTCAGTACAGTCAGGCAGATTCTTACTTGCTTCAGGTATGGGCGGCAGAACAAGTACAAGAGCCGTAGGTACCGTGACAAGCAGGACAGATTTCGACCTTAGAGAAATCGTAATTGCAGAGCAACGTATAAGCAGTGTAAGAAACGGTGCAGGGTTTGAACTTGTAGCACCATCAGGTTTTTATTTCGGAAACTTGAACAATATCCAAGTCCATGTCGAGCCGGGTCTATCTTGGCTTGGTGATAGAACGGGTGCGGGCATGAGGGAAATGCCTACTGGATGGACACCTCCTCCAGGATGGCCTGTTGCATGGGCTGCGGGATTAAGCAATAATATTGTTGCAACGCATCCAGGTGATGTTAATGTAGATGGCAGCGGCGGTGCATCGACACTTCCAATACCTGTGCCAGAAGGTACAACAACGCTTCCAGCGCAAGTACCGCCTGAAAATGGTGCTGCAACTACTCCAGAAGAAGTTATAGGGACAATGGCTGTTCCAGCTTCTGTAGGTATAGTGCCAATGCACGACATGTGGCGTCCAGACTTCACCGTGCAATACAGAGAGCGTGCAGGACGTATTGACCGTTCAGCAGTCCAGTTCAACCTGCAAAACATCCGTGAGTCTAGAGTGCTTCCAGGTAGAATCATTATCACAGGTGCAACCCTTATAGCGGAAGAGCCTGATATGATTCCAACACAAGGAAGAGAATTGTCACTTACAATCAGGAACTGGCCAAGTGGTACAAGCTTCACGGAAGAGTCTTTTGTAGTTGGTCGTATGTCTGACTACCTTGTGACTATGGAACGTCGTGGCGCTAATATTCCTGAACTTATTTCAGGTAGACTAGACTCGCCTATCGTAAGAACTGGCGGTGTACTCAGCGCACCACACGGTATAACAGATGAAAACCACCGAGCAGCAGACGTAAGAGTCGAAGAAAGTATTCCAAGCTCATGGTGGGCACAAAGAAATACTGAATTTAGACTTCCAGAGGGCGTAAGAATTCTCAAAGTTAGATTTGCAAACATTAACTATCTCGATCAAGAGTCTAGAGAAGCATTGACAATCAACTCAGAGAGTGAGAATGTGGCTGACTTCTTCAACACACACTCACGTACAAACAGCTCAGTATTAGTCCGCGACAACGTGCTTAACTTATCAAGATTACGCGTTGTAGGTGACGCTAACAGAGCAAGGTTCGATGTAAGACTTTGGCTCAATATAGACGTAGACTTTGAAGGCGATATCGATCTTTCACTTGCTGGAAGTTCCGTAATGAACGAGACGAACGCACCAAGCGTTACTATCGCACGTGCAATAAGACCTATCGAAGTTCACACAAGAGTATCTGATATAAGAATTGGCTACCAATTCGTTTCAGTTGCAGACTTTGATATAGTAGAAAACGTTGCAGGCGCACTTCGCCATGGCGAGTCTGTTTATATCTCTGTAACTGATGAGATCTCAATTGACATGCACATTGCTCCTGGACTCAGAGCGGGCGTAACAGACGGTAACATTAGAATCTCTAATGTACTTCTCAGGTCAGCTTTAGGTCACACGGGTGATGTATTACAAGGTCAATTAAGATTCGACGTTGAACGTGAATCTACAGAAGCCTCAACTATAAGCTTTACAGACGTTCAGGTTAAAGCAGCTACAAACGCACCATTCTCAAACGTAGGTATCCACAACCAAAGAGGTATCAACCTCATTGTTTGGGGTCCTGCGGTTGCACAAAACTTTGAAGGTCTTATGAACAATGTAAGAGGAGAGTTTGCATCAACTCAAACTCTTCAAACTAGAGACTTCTTCCCATCTCCAGGTGTAAGAGCTCACTATATCAATGTAATAACACCAGCGCCCGGCGGCACGCAAAGGTTTACAAACGAAGTAAGAGCAAGTATTGGCAATCCTGTTATCTTAGTAAACGGTAGCCAATATACTATTCCGGTAGCACCTTATGTGTCTCCGGCAAGTAACTCAACGATGGTTCCTGTTAGATTCATCTCTTTGGCCTTAGGTCTTCCTGAAGACGCGATTAGATGGGATCCTGTTCACAGCACTGTGACAATAGATGCAGGAACAAGAATCGTTCAGTTCCAAACAGGCAACTATCACTACACCGTAAATGGAGTAGTAATGCCAATGTTAAGCCCTGACGGACGTCCAGTAGCTATGGAAATCCGTGAAGAGCGCGCCTTCGTTCCGTTCAGAGCGTTAGGTGAGGCATTCGGTATCAGAGTTGCTTGGGAACAAGAGACAAGCACAGCTATATTCAACGATAGAGTGCATTAGGATCAAGAGCAAGTGAAATAAAAGGATGGAACAAGTCTTTCTTTGGAAAATGTTATAAGAAGACAAGGCGCGGTTTGCGGACCGCGTCTTGTTTTTTGGAAGAAGCATTGCAATTTTGACGCAAAATACAATAGCAAGCATCAAGAGTTTTAGTAGCCCGCAGGACTTTTAATCAAAAAGCAAATACCCATTAAAAAACATTGACAAGCAAGAGAGAAGTGCTATAGAATTGGTGTGAATACCATCAATGAAAGAGAGGTGCTTTAGTGAAACGGATTGTATTTTATACAAATCAATATTTTGGTCAAATTGGAGGCGAAGATAAGGCAGGGGTTCTGCCTGAAGTTAGAAATGTCCCAGTAGGTCCTGCTAACGCGTTTTCTGAGTTACTTGAAGAAAGCGACATTGTAGCAACCATTGTATGCGGGGACAATTTTTATGCTGAAAACATGGACAAGGCACGCGAAATGATATGCCAAGAGATTGAGAAGCTTGCGCCGGATATGCTTATTGCGGGACCTGCGTTTAATGCGGGAAGATTCGGCATGGCGTGTGGTGATATTTGCGCATATGTTGGGGAGAAATTAGGGATACCTACAATGACAGGCATGTACCATGAAAATCCAGCAGTGGAGATATATAAATCAGGGACTTGCATAGTGAAAACAAAGAATTCAGCAGCAGGTATGAAAACAGCAACAACTGATATGGCAAAAGTAGCGAACATGCTTCTGAAGGGTGAAGAGCTTGGAGACCCTGATGCTCTTGGCTATATTCCAAAAGGTATCAGAATAAATGTATTTAGTGAAAAAACTGGAGCAGAGCGTGCTGTAGATATGCTTATCGCGAAATTGTCGGGTGAGCCGTATGCGACGGAGACTCCTCTGCCAGTATATCAAGCGGTTACTCCTGCGCCTGGTGTTGTAAATTTACAAAATGCAAAAGTAGCTATTTTAACCACAGGCGGGATTGTTCCTGCGGGGAATCCTGATAGACTTCCTGCGGCTACTGCTAAATTCTTTAAACAATACGATATCAAAAATACAGACGCTCTTAAATCAGGCGAGTTTATATCAGTTCATGCGGGTTATGACCCAGTATATGCTGATGAGAATCCGAACCGTGTAGTTCCTGTTGACTTGCTCAAGAAGCTTGAAAAAGACGGAGTTATTGGCGAGGCGTATGAATACTTGACTGTAACTACAGGGAACTCTACATCTGTTGCAGACGCTACAAGAATGGGCTGTGAGATTGCAGAGCTTCTTAAAGAGGCTGGAGTGCAGGCGGCTATCATGACAAGCACTTGAGGCACGTGTACTCGTTGCGGTGCAACGATTGTTAAAGAGATTGAACGTGCGGGAATTCCTGCAGTACATATTTGTACCATTACTCCTATATCTAAGACTGTAGGGGCTGCAAGGATAGTGGGCGCGGTTGCTATCCCTTATCCTGTTGGCAATCCTGAGCTTTCGAAAGATAAAGAAGATGAAGTTCGTATCGAGCTTTTAGAGCAAATTACTACGCTTTTGGCTAGTGACATAGGATAGGGGGAGTGGTGAATTTGAATTTAGAGATGAGAGAGATCAAGATAAAAAATGTTGAATTTGGCAGCTCTACTAAAGTTGAGAACGGCGTGCTCTATGTTTGCGCGGATGAAATAAAGACACTCCTCATGGAGGATGTGAGAATATCGGATGTGAAGCTGGACTTGGCGCGTCCTGGTGAGTCGGTCAGAATAGTTCCTGTAAAAGATGTCATAGAACCTCGTGCAAAGCTTGAAGGCGGAGAAGCTTTTCCTGGAGTAGACGGAGCTTTAACTGAAGTCGGAGAAGGCATTACATACAGACTCGCTGGAGCTGCTGTTGTCACTACAGGTCCTATTGTAGGCTTCCAAGAAGGTATTATCGACATGAGCGGACCTTTGGTAGACTATACACCGTTTGCGCATCTAAACAATGTTGTTATTGGTATTGAAAAATCTGAGGGAGTAGACCCTCACAATCATGAGGAAGCTGTGCGCGTGGGTGGTATAAAAGCAGCGCATTTTATTGCTAAAAAAGCGATGGAGTGTACGTCTTATGAAAGCATCAATTACAAATGGGACAGTGTATGGGAAAAAGTTCAGAAAAACTCTAGTTTGCCTAAAGTGGTGTATGTATATCAATGTATGAGCCAGGGTCTTTTACACGATACATATTTTTACGGAAAAGACTCCAAGAAGATGTTACCGACATTGATATCTCCGCTATCTGTTTATGATGGGGCTATTGTAAGCGGCAACTGTGTGTCGCCAGGCTCAAAAACGACGACATACCACCATCAAAACAATGCAGTCATAAACGAACTCTTTAAACGTGATGGTAAAGACCTTAATTTTGTTGGCGTGATAGTGTCGCCTCTTATGACGACCCTAGCTGACAAGTATAGAAACTCAGCCCTTACAGCGCGCTTGGCTCAAATGCTTGGAGCAGATGGTGCTATTCAGTCGCAAGAAGGCTTTGGTAATCCGACATCAGACTTGATGATGATATGTAAGTCGCTTGAAGATAAAGGTATACGTAGCGTGCTTATAAGTAATGAGGACGCGGGCGTGGACGGAAAGAGTGAGCCGCTGCCGGATGGAACTGATAGTGCCGATGCAATAGTTTCTACAGGGAACTCGAATGCGACACTTGAGCTTCCACCTATGGATAAGATTATAGGAAAACTTGCTGATTTAGAACGCGTGACGGGCGGATTCCCCGGAAGTATAAAAGAAGATGGATCGCTTACTATTGAGATTCATGGAATTATGGGCAGCCATAATTTGCAAGGAACTGGTAAACTTCGTGCAGTGACAAGATAAAAAAGGAGAGAAATATTATGAAAAAGATAAGTATTTTAAGTATTGCTTTGATTTGTGTTTTGGCACTAGGTACTTTTGTTGCATGTGATACAGCTGGGCAACAGACTCCAGAAACGGCGCCACCTGCTCCGCAGGCTACAGCTCCTGCTCAGGCGACTCCTGCAACTCCTGCAGCTCCTGTGGATGTACCACAAGCGCAAGGCCCTTCTGGCAGCATCACAATTGCTATACCTACAGAGCCAGTTTCGCTTATACCAGCAAGACATAACTCTACGCCCACTATTCCATTTATGTTTTTGACACACAATCGTCTTTTCCAGCAGCATCATGAGACGTTTGAGCCGATTCCATATTTAGTTTCTGAATGGCAGGCGTTAAGTGACACATTGTTCGAGTTTACTATCCATGAGGGTATTATGTTCCACAATGGTGAGGAAATGACAGCAGAGGACGTTGTGGCGTCTTGGTATTTTGTTAGAGAAACTCCTGACGCAAGAGGCGTTCACCTGAGTGCTGTGAGCATCGAGCAGACAGGAAGCCATACTGTTGTAGTAGACACCGGTGAGCCTAATGCCACATTCTTGGTTGACTTAGCAAGCCACGGAAACTCTATACTTCCTGCTTCTTTGATAAATTCTGGGCATGACTTTGCGGTTAATCCAGTGGGTTCAGGTCCTTTTATCTTTGAAGAATGGAGAGCAGGCGACCATCTTCGTTATACTGCGTTCCCTTACTATTGGAACACGGATCGCGTAGCTTACATAGCAGAGCTGACTTACAGAGTTATTCCTGAGGGCGCATCACGTACAATTGCTTTGCAAACGGGCGAGGTTGACTTTATAGAAGCGGTTGCACTGCCTGATGTTGGAAGGCTTCAAGATGATGCGAACTTTACAATAAGCATGATTGACAGTCCTGCACTCAATATTATTAACTTAAACCATCAGACTCCTCAGTTTTCAAGTGTATATGCAAGACGCGCCATTCAAATGGCAATTGATACGGAAGTTATAGTAGCGGCTGCATACGATGGGTTTGGACTTCCTACTCGTTCACAGTTCCCGAGAGTATTTGCAGGTTCTACTTACAATGGCGTAATGCCTTTTGACCCAGAAGGCGCAAAAGCGTTACTTGCAGAGCATAACATTGATCCATCTTCACTTGACTTCGAGATAATCGCTTGTAATGAAGGCTTTAGAAGAGCGGCTGAGATTGTTCAGGCGCAATTGTCGGAAATCGGCATTTCTGTCAGCATTATCCAAATGGATGCCGCTGCTAGATTCTCAACAGTAACCGAAGGTAACTTCGAAGCAGCTTTCGGTCCATGGGGCGCTGGATGGCTTGAGTCTATTTTGAGAGCGCAGTTTGTTGGAGAAGGTGGTTTGGTAAGCAGGAACCATATGAACAATCCTGAGCTTTCGCAGCTACTCCTTTCAGGCTTCGCAACAATTGACTTTGATTCACGCATCGCAATTTATGAAGAAGCTTCAAGAGTCGCAAACGAGTACGTTGTACTCATTCCTTCTCATTTAGATGTAACTATCAGAGCGTTCAACGCAAATATTACAGCTCCTGAGCTTTCAGGTCTTAGCACTATCTGGAACGTTAATACTATACGTTGGAATAACTAATTTATGAAATAAACAAAGAGCCGCCGTTTTCGATGAGAAAACGGCGACTCTTTGTTATACAGCTATTTAATTAAAAAGCTACTTAGAAAATCGTGCCTTAATCATAAAAGAATAAGGATAATCAGCTAATAATTCAGGCTGATCTAAAAATATTTGTATGTCATCAAAGGTTCGTATTCCGCCGCGTGAAAACTTTGACATATACAAAATAATCTCTCTGCCATCCTCTATTTCTATAGGCTCTAGTATTGGTCCAAACGCACGTCCCATCACATCGCTTTCGATAGGTGATGATTCAAACCTATTGCTAGCCCAGATGCCATTATCGCTGACAATAAATGTCCACTGAAAACTTCTAAATCCCTGTTCGCTGTTAATAATGACCGCCAACTGACTATCAAGCGGCACAGGTTCAGGATTAATCATATGTATGCCTTGGGTCTGCTCAACCATCACACCATACTCATAAAGCTCTAGCCAAAACTCAACGTTTTTAAATGTATCATAAGTTGCAAAATCAAAAAGCAGTATCTCGCTATGATGCGCTGTAAGTAAGTTAATGAGATCTTGTTGCCCGCTTGTTAATTGAGCGGGAGCAATCTGATTTTTCCTAGCAGAGGGGATTAGGGAGCAACCCACCAAAAAAGTTATCATAATGAAGAGTGATAAAAGTATATAAAAAGGCTTTTGGGTAATTTTCATGATCAAATTCCTCCTGTAAACTATCACAATTGTTCAACATTGCCAAAGATATGCAAAACCCACCGTTTCAATAGAATCGATGGGTTTTCTATCAAAGGTACCACCCGAATTTGAACCGGGGGTAAAGGAGTTGCAGTCCTATTGGCATGTTACAATTAATCCTATTAAAGAATACACAAATCAAGATAAAGCTATATGCTTAGCGGACTTTAATGGCTTACCATGAGCTAAACTCTCAAAACCCTTCTAAATCAAATAACTAATTTGACAGCAAAAACAGTGGACATTTCGTGGACATAAATCTATTAAATGGCGGCTAAATTTTTTGAACGATTACTAAACACCGAGAACATCACCCATTAATTATGCCTTAATATAGCACACTATGGTTGTGCCCATGCCTTCTGCACTATCTAAAGCAACTCTGCCATTATGATGTTCCGCGATGTGCTTCACTATTGAAAGACCAAGTCCTGTACCACCGGTTCGCTTTGAACGTGAATTATCCACTCTGTAAAAGCGCTCAAATATACGAGCTTGATGCTCTTTGGGAATACCAATGCCTGTGTCTGATACAGTAATCTTACACCATTCGTTCTCTTTAGTCAAGCTGACCGTAACAGTTCCGCCTTCTTTGTTGTACTTAATACCATTCTCGATTAAGTTATACAAAAGTTCGTCAATAAGGTGGTTGTTTGCCGTTATTGAAAATGACTGACCGACAAGCTTTAGCATTACATTTTTCTCCGTGGCTTTATCTTGCAAGACAGATATTACAGATTCCGTCAACTCATAAACATCAAATACAGAAAACTCGCGCTCAAACCTGTCTTCATCAAATTGAGATAATCGAATTATGTCTTCGATAATGTCAATGAGGCGTTTTGACTGCACAGATATTTTAGCAGCGAAACTGACGAAATCCTCTGATTTAGCCATTCCATTTGTCATCATCTCAGATAATGCGGAAATCGTCGTAAGGGGTGTTTTCAATTCATGAGACACATTTGCAGAAAACTCACGGCGAAGATTCTCTACTTTATGGTGCTCAGTTTTATCTATGAAAAATATTATAGCTCCTCTACATATTTCATCATTGTAGACAGGGTTTAGATATATGTTATAAATGCTATCATCTCGCAAAAAAACCATTTCCGAATGAGTGCCTTTTAAACACTTTCTAACAGCCTGAGCAAACTCTGCATCACGATAAATATGCAAAACATTCTTTTGAATTATATCACTTTCCTTATTAACACCAAAGATTTCCAGCATACTATTGCTCGCCGCCAGAATTAATCCATTTTGGTCAAGCAGCAGTAGTCCTTCTTGCATGTTGGCTGTAATTGCGTCAATAGTATCGGCGCGATTTTTAAGTGCCGATAATTGCCGTTCTATTTCTTGTTTTTGGTTATTGATTTTTCTTAGATATGGTAAGAGTTCTTCATAAAAATCTTTGCTGTCATGAGCAGAGTCACTGCCATCAGAGCTTTCTAAATCTATCGTACCAAGAGGTTTGATAATTCTGTGCGTCAATCTGCGTGCAGCGATATGCGCTGTTATTAAAATAATTGCTGTCACTGCAATAAGGGCAGGCAAAATAGTTGTAAACACTTCTCCGAGACTATTCAAAGTACGGGATAAGCGCAAAACATTGCCGTCTTGTAATCTTATGGCATAATAAAATGTCGCTCCGTCTAATACACCAGAGTGTCGCATAGCTTCACCGCTGCCACTTTGTAAGGCCTCTATAACCTCATCGCGATCAGCACGACTTCCCATTACCTCAGGCCTGGCATGGCTGTCCATGAGTACAAGCCCATCTGGTGCTATAATGGTAATGCGCGCGGCTTCTCTTGGTAAATTGCCAACACCGTGGTTTAGTAGCTCAGCCATTAAATGTGCATTGTTTCTAATTGCGGTCATTTCCCCTGTTCTGACCGCATTCAAAAAAAACAAACTAAAAGAGCCTGCCAAAAGCAGAACGCAAAACAGTATCAGCACGAGAAAATTAATGTATATGCGCTTTTGCATAATAGACCTCCAGGGTAATTAGATTTCGGTATGTTTGCGAAGTGTTGGAAGCTAATTATCGATACCCTTTAACCTATTCCCCTAACTTGTATCCCACATTACGGATAGTTTTAATACATTCGCCGCCCTCACCCAACTTTTGCCTAAGCGACCTTATATGTGCATCTAATGTACGGCTCTCACCTTCAAAATTATATCCCCATATCGCATCCATAATTTTATCACGGTTAAGCGCAACGCCCTTGTTCACCATGAAGTAGTGCAGTAACTCATACTCTTTAAAAGTAAGATCGACCACTATACCTTCCACTGTGACTCTGCGCTTATTGTTGTCAAGGCATATATTTTGATATGTCATCTCATCATGCGCCTCAGCCACAGGAACAGTACTGCGGCGCAACACAGCTTTTATGCGCGAAATAAGCTCCATCACACTAAAAGGCTTAGTCAAGTAATCATCCGCACCCAAATCTAAACCCTTTATTTTATCCAACTCACTGCCTTTAGCTGTTAGCATTATAATCGGCACTGCACTAAAGTTTGGATTCTGTCGAAGCTTCTTAAGTATTGTCAACCCATCGTCTCCGGGCAGCATAATATCAAGTGCAATTAAATTAGGCAGTACAGATTCTTTTTCCAATACTTTGAAAAACTCTTTACCGCTCTCAAATCCCAATACGTCAAACCCTGATGATTGCAGGGCATAAAGCACTATTTCTCGGATGCTCTCATCATCTTCTACCAAAAAAATTTTAGGCATCATTTTCCCCCTGCACTGCATTAACCTGTTGCCCCGTTATCGAGAATATCACCCATTCTGCGATATTGCAAGCATGGTCACCTATGCGTTCAAAATACTTTGCTATCATCAAAAAATCAATACATTGCTCGCCATTGGTACTGTTTTCTCGTATTAACTCAATTAATCTAAACTTCACTTCATCAAATAGGTTATCAACCACATCATCGTATTTTATTACTTCTTGTGCAAGCTGCAAATCCTTTCTTACAAAAGCATCAATGCTGTCTGTCACCATTTTTACGGTTGCCGCAGCCATCTGTGGTATGCGCTCGGGCTTTTGTATATACGGAGCACCTGCCATCATAATAACAATTTCCGATATATCGGCCGCTTGGTCAGATATGCGCTCCATATCGGTTATCATTTTTAATGCCGCAGAGATGAGGCGCAAATCCCTTGCTACGGGCTGCTGTTGCAAAAGTAGCTTCATGCACAGCGCCTCTATGTCTTTCTCTATCTGATCTACATCATTCTCAAAAGTAATAGCCTGCTTGGCAAGCTCAATGTCTTGTTCTTGCAATGCTTGAGTAGCCAACATGATGGACTTCTCTATCATCGCGCCCATTTCTACCATCATATCATTAAGTTTCGCCAGTTGCTCTTCAAACCTGCTTCGCATTAACCAAACCTCCCCGTAATATAATCTTCGCACCGTTTATCCTTAGGCATCGAGAAAATCTGCTCAGTATCACCATACTCAATTAATTCACCAAGTAAAAAGAAGCCCGTGTTGTCAGAAATTCTGGTAGCCTGCTGCATGTTATGAGTAACGATCACTACCGTATATGTTTCTTTAAGTTCCGTAACCAATTCTTCTATCTTGGTTGTAGAAATCGGGTCTAATGCCGATGTGGGCTCATCCATAAGCAGCACTTCCGGCTCAACAGACAGGGCGCGGGCAATGCATAACCTCTGCTGCTGCCCTCCCGATAGGCTCAGGGCAGATTTTTTCAATCTATCTTTTGTCTCGTTCCAAATAGCGGCAGATTGCAGAGATTTCTCAACTATTTCATCGAGTTTATGCCTCGATTTAATGCCGTGGGTGCGCGGACCGTACGCAATATTATCATAGATGCTCATGGGGAAAGGATTAGGCTTTTGAAAAACCATGCCAACTCTCTTTCTTAGCATATTCACGTCTGTCGTGCCGTATATGCTGTCGCCATCCAACAGTATTTCCCCCGTGATTTTACAGCCTTCTATGAGGTCATTCATGCGATTTAGGCTTCTGATTAAGGTGGACTTACCGCATCCCGAAGGACCGATAAAAGCTGTAATCATATTCGCAGGAATATCCATATTAATATTTTTTAATGCTTGAAGATCATTATACCATAAATCTACGTTTTGAATAGAAAATTTATTATTCCTCTCCACTTTTGTCCCCCTTGTTATGATGCTTTTATGAGCCTTGCAACCCATGACGACAACGCATTAATCAAAATAACCACTATAAGCAGTACGGCCGCCGTGGCGTGCGCTTCACCCGGATGTGTTCCCTCATTAGCAAGTGCGTACATATGCGCTGATAAAGTGCGCCCTGTATCAAATATATTGTTTGGCACTCTAGCTACATTGCCCAGCGTGAAAATTATCGCTGCTGTTTCACCAACTATACGTCCTATAGCAAGTATCACTCCTGTCAAAATACCTGGCATTGCCGAGGGCAAAACTATTCTGATGACCGTTCTGAGCTTCCCTGCACCCAGTCCGAAAGAGCCTTCACGGAAGGTATCGGGAACTGATTTGAGACTTTCCTCTGTTGCTCGCATAATCAGTGGTAAAATCATGATAGAAACTGTGAAAGTTCCTGATATCAGCGACAAGCCCCAGCCGAGAGCTACGCCAAAAAAAATGAAACCAAATAATCCATACACGATTGACGGAATGCCCGCCAAAGTCTCAGTAGTTACACGCACTACTTTCACAAAGCGACTGCCGCGTTTTGCATACTCCACCAAATATATCGCAGAGAATACTCCGATGGGCACTGCTAAGATTAATGATAGTCCTACAATCATTAGCGTTCCCATAAGGGCAGGGAAAAGGGATTGATTATATACTGTGTAGACGGG
>Ga0123355_10007576_pt1 | contig 16289 bp, 11 predicted proteins | sample TergutEmb28metaG_3_FD_89872 | JGI IMG/M metagenome (GOLD analysis project Ga0123355, IMG submission 89872) | Embiratermes neotenicus P1 segment gut microbial communities from Petit-Saut dam, French Guiana - Emb289 P1 | ecosystem: Host-associated > Arthropoda: Insects > Digestive system > Gut ...
CTACCCAGTTGATGTTTTCTTCTGCTACACCTGCAAGGGTTGCGAATGCGCGAGCGCCTACGAAACCGCCTTGGTGAATCATGCCTGGGGCACGATACCAAATCATTTGGGGTGCGCCATCTACTGTTACGTCTGGGTTGAAGGTTACGCCTAGGATGGATTCTGCACGGCCTGCGCCTGTACCATCAACTGGTTGAACAACTTCTACACCGTAAGGAATGGTGTTAAAGGTTCCCATGATGTTGTTGCCACGTAGTGTGGTGCTGCCAGGAGCCCATGCTACGATATTGTGGTTTGCAGCTACAGCAGGACCGGTTACGGTTAGGAAGTACCTTTCACCTTGGTATACGTGACCAAAGATGTGAGTACCGTCTAGGACAATCCTACCACCGTCTTCGCCAGCAACTGATTCGCTGGTTACGGTTAGAAGGATACCGCGAAGAACGCCGCCACCAACTTCTTGGCTAAGAGCTTGGCTGAAGGTTCTGTTTTCGGTTACTGTCAGGCCTAGGCCTGTTGCTTCATCGGTGAAGGTTGTGCCACGGCTGATCATAAGATCCCAGCCAATGCCATACAGCCTACCAACATAAACCCACAGTTGGTCGCCTGCACGAAGCATACGGCCTTCTGTTTCTTCGATGATGATTCTGCCGATGTTGGTGTGGTCGATGTTTTGCTCATGACCTACAAGGTTAACTCTTACAGGGTTACCTTCGTGGATAACTCTGATTGGGTCATAAACATTGGCAACTGAGATCACGTTAGCATCGCCATCTTGCTCAAGGTTGCCAACGCCAGCACCGGTTAGGGTTACTTCGATAACGTCGTCAACTTTGTGTTCAAAGCCTGCTTCAACACTGAGGTAGAAGCGAACTTCAAGACGTCTGCGTTGAGTTGTTGTTGGAAGTTGTTGTTGAATTGATACTGTGTTTGGTGCAATGAAGCGAACGTTAAGGTCTTGTGCCTCTTGTGGCAATGGACGCATTACATGACGCCATTCTTGGTCATTGGTACCATTGATTCTGTAAACGCGATACTCAATGCCCATTACTTGAATACCCTCTGGGAAGGTAAAGTTAACTGGATGTCCAAGGCTAAGAGCCAAAGCGCCAGCTACGCGCTCTTCAACGCGAAGGCTTTGTGCACGACCGGTTACATACTCACGACCTTGACCTGCTTGCAGGTTGCCGCGTACTGGTGAGCCTACATTGTAGCCAACAGCGCCAGAGCGAAGTGTTACTTCATCGCCAAATACGCTAAGGGCCAATGCAGATGTTGTGCGGGTTGCTACATGCACAGTCATGTTGCTGGTTGCACATGCACGGAAGTCTAGACCCCAATGTTCTGCAGCGCCGCCAGCACCATGTGTGCCGCCTGCTGCTACAGCTGCTTCACCCCATGGGCAGTTTACGCTAACTACGTTGCGTGGACCGGCCATTACTTGTGAATGGGTGAAATTTGAAGGTACGCCTACGATTAGGTTGCGACCAAATTCTGAAGGTTGAATCCAGTTAGCATTTGAAGTAACAGGATCAAGGGTTGAGTAGGTGATGGTGTTAACATTGAGTGCAGGAACATTGCCAAAGTTGGCAACGGTTGTTAGTGGGGTATCAGCATTGCGGACTACATCAAAGTAGCTGAATCCGCGATGGCAGCGGTATGCAATAAAGTTGCCGTCAGCATCATAATGACGAACATTACATGCGCGCAATGTGCTTACTGTACCAACTGCTACATCAATATTAATTTCGCGATCTGGTGGTGCGGTTTGTGCATTTTGTCCTGGATGCAGTACAAGGCCTTCGATGTTGAGTGTAGCAATGTGGTTGGCCAAGTCGCCAGACATACGATGAAAATCTTCAACGATAATCAACAGTTCTTGACGTCCGGCTGCATTTGGATATACATACCTTGCAACTCTGCCAGCGCCTAGTATAGGCACGGTTTGAGTTAGGATTGGACGTGGGGGTTCATAATTTGTGCCCGCCCATGTGGTATCATCAATCCAATGGATTCCCATTTCAGATGTGCCAGCAGGGGTTCCCCAGAAATAGTTCGCAGGTGCGATAAGGCGGATTGCCAGTGCGCGGGTAATATCGGTACCAGCTGCAGCGCCACCAGTTTCTCTTTGTAGAGAGTGGTTGGTTACTAAGTTGGTAAGTTCGCCTGCTGCATTTTCTACGATGCTAAGTCTGCCAAGGTTTGCTTGCCAGGTGAAAAGAACTGGTGTGCCATAGTCCACTCTAACGCAAGCGCCGCGGAATGCTGCCAAAGGTGTGCTTATTAGTACACGACCTGTGCCAAGCAAACGTGCAACTACGTGTGCGTCTTCGTGTCTGATGTCTACAGAACCAGGGAATGTTACTGTCATCCAACCGCCAAGGTTTCTTGGCAATGTGGCTGGCATGGTTTCATCTAGATTCCATACAGTCATGTTAGCTCTTCTTGCGTCAGGGCCGATTGTGATAGTTACATTCAAAGCTTCTAACGCAGCAGGTGTCCACTCTAACGGAGCCATTGCTGGAGTTGTCACTTGGTCAAACATAAGGCCAAGAACTCTGTTAGCTGGAACATACTGTGGGTTAGGAACGCCAGGGCTAAGTTCAGCAGCTGAGCCTACGACATACATCATGCCAGGATTAGCAATCTGATCTGCAACCAATGTCGTATTCCAAGCAACTTCATTACGGAACACTGAACCAACAGGAGCGTTAAAGGCTACTCTGTTGTCGTTGGTGAGGGTTCCACCTGACAGCTCAATGCCGATGTTGAAGGCTTGAGGGGTGGTTACGATTTGGTTGAAGAAATCTCTCATGTCAAAGCCTAATGTCATGTTGACATTATTGGTTGGCCTATCCACAACTGGACCAGCTTCACCCCATACAGGTGCACCTGGAGGTGGGTTTTGAGCAAACACATTCGCTGGTACTAGTGAAAGAATCATAGCCAGTACAAGCAATAAAGCAATTTTTCTTTTCATACTTTCTCCTTTCCGGTTTTCGAAGTGCGTATTAGATAACCGCACGTTGTCGAAGGCCCGGAAAGTCTTATCTTTTAGCCAGCAAAGTAATGAAATAATGCCTTTTCTATGCCTATTCAGGTGAAAAATGAAAACGCCCTTCTCTATCCCATTGAATTTTGTAATCAACATTTAACGAAAAATTCCACAAAACCTCGCTATAATGCTCCCTGCAGCAATACAAAAATACAATATGGCAGGACGGCCAAGAAGGAGACAACGATATGGCAAGAGGCAAAGGCGAAGGCAGCATTACTATGTTCAATGGAAGATATCAGGCAAGGGTAACCATCGGCTACGATAAAAACGGCAAGCAAAAGCGTCATGCCAAGTATTTCAGGACAAAAAAGGAAGCAAAGGAATGGTTGATGCAAGCCAGGGTGGCTATGAATGAGGGCAGCTATATAGAGCCTTCAAGGCATAAGTTTTCTACTTGGTTTGACACATGGATGAAAGAATATAAAAAACGTAGTGTCCGTGCCAATACATATAGGACATATATCAGTGCTGCCAAGCTGTGGATAATCCCGAGCCTTGGTAAGATTAAACTTTCAGAAATTCGCCATGATAGGGTTCAGCACTTTGTCAATGGCCTTAGCGACAGTGGCCTTTCTTATTCATCTATAATCAAAATCTATAGCCTGCTGAAAGGCTCATTTGACCAAGCCATGATAAACGGCCTTATATCCAAAAACCCAGCCATTAATATAAACCTTCCGAAAAAAGGCGCAAAGCCCATAGTCCGCGTTCTTACCCCAGAAGAGCAGCAGCGCTTCATAGAAGTGGCCAAAGCCGAGCACTTTGGCGACTGCTTCATCCTGATACTGGGAACAGGCCTGCGAATAGGCGAGGCCCTGGCCCTAACATGGAGCGATATTGACTTTTGCAAAGGGGTGCTAAAAGTAAGTAAAACCGTAACTGCAATAGACACAACTTCAGGTTTTGCACCAGGTATAGGCCCCCCAAAAACCAAGGCCGGTTACCGGGAAATCCCTCTCCTGGACAACCTGACCAATCTGCTTCGCATAAAACTTCAACAAGATAATCCCAATCAAGAAAACCTGCTGTTTCCGGGCACAAACAACAGGCTATGCCATGTAATAAACGCCCGCTGGTGGTTTAAGCAAATCACAAAAAAAGCCGGAATTCAAGGCGCAGGCCAGCATACCCTGCGCCATACCTTTGCCACAAGGGGCCTAGAAAATGGTATAGACCTAAAGGTAATGCAAGAACTACTAGGCCATTCCAGCATAAAAATGACCGCCGATACATACACCCATGTGCTGCCCAATAAGAAGAAGGATTCTATTCTTAAGCTAGCGGATACTATCAAGCTATAGCAGACGCCTATCGCGTAGGCACGGACTATATCATGCGTTTCTGGTTTTACATCCCCTCGCCTTGGTCAGGACAAGCCCTCAGTTTATGCAAATGGGTTTGTATGCCTATAAATATGCCTATTGAGAGAAACATAGCAGATAAAAAAGGCACATGTGAAACACAATACTGCTGAAGTGTTTCGCAATTAGACGTGTGCAAATATAGTAATTCCCCCTTTAAACGGTCTCGGCCGAGCCGAAAATCCCAAGCGTTTCAACGGGTTTTTGGCAACAGACGAGACCGATTTAAAGGTGAATTGCTATAGCAGCCTGAAATAGACACTGAGAAGCGGCAGCATGAGAAGGGGAGCTTGCTTTTCAACCCTTTGCGCAGGCGTCGGGTAGACTCAGGCGCTAGGGAAAACGCCGTTTATGCGGATGATAATCCGCAAATAAATGGCATTTTCCCAAGCCTGAGGCTGACCGACATCAGCCGTAGCCTGGGTTGAAAAGCAAGCTCCCCTTCTCGTGCGGGGTCTTACCATAACTTACTTGGACCCCTACCGTATCACATGTATGGTCTTACCATAACTCACATGGGGATCTACCGTAGCACATTCGAGGGTCTACCGTAGGACAACAATTGAGGGTCTACCATTAGCTGTGCTAAAGATTACCGCACAATCCCTTTAGCCTTCTCAGCAATCATCTGCGCCCTAACGCAAAGCTCAGCCGCCTTAAAAGCATGTTCCTGGGTCATAGCATTCTCGGTACGGTTGATGCAGTCCAAAATCAGCTGCCCAAAGTAAGGGAAGCCGGTTTCACCTTCAACATCGAAGTACTTCTCACCCTCATGGTTGACCAAGTAAACATGGCCGCCTCTAGGGGTTTTTGCTATATCCACATATTTCCGAAGCTCAATAAATCCGTCGGTTCCCATAATGGTAAGCCGGCCATCGCCCCAGGTGCACAAACCATCGGGGGTAAACCAGTCTACCCTAAAATAGCCTGTAGCACCGTTGTCGGCTTTTATCATGCAGTCGCCGAAGTCGTCTAGGCCGGGATGGGCTTTGTTGTAGTAGTTTTCTATCCGGGCGGCGGTTATTTGAGCGTCTTTTGCACCGGTGTAGTATAGGAATTGTTCTATCTGGTGGCTACCAATGTCACATAGTATGCCGCCATTTTTTTCCCGCTTGAAGAACCAATCGGGGCGCTTGTCTAGGCTTATGCGGTGAGGGCCTAGGCCTACGGTGTTGAGTACCTTGCCTATCGCGCCATCGGCTATTAGTTGGCCTGCAAAAATCCCTGCAGAGGTATGGAGGCGCTCGGAGTAGTATACGGCGTATTTTTTTCCGGTGGTTGCTACTGCGGTCCTGGCGGCTTCTAGCTGCTCCAGGGTTGTAAGAGGGGCCTTGTCGGTGAAGTAGTCCTTGCCTGCGGCCAGTACCCTTAGGCCTAGGGCGCAGCGGTCTGAGGGGATGCATGCCCCTGCTACCAGCGCCACTGATGGGTCGCTTAAAACCTCGTCTTCGCTGCGGGCAGCTTTGGCCTCTGGGAACATTTCCAGATACCGTTTTACTAGGGCTTCGTCTGGGTCGTAGATGTACTTAAGCTGAGCGCCGGCTTCTAGCAGGCCGTTGCACATGCCGCCTATGTGGCCGTGGTCCAAGCCTACTGCCGCAAATGTGAATTCTCCTGGTTTTACCACCGGGGCTGGTTTGCCTTTTGGGGCGTAGTTCATGCCTTCTTGTCGCATTTTTACCTCCAAGGGTCATGGGGAAAGGGAAACGCATGCGTTCCATTTGACCCGCATATATTAAGTGTGAGGTGTTTTTGTCACACTTTTTGTATTAATATTTTGTCTGAATTAGTGCTTTGTCTGAATTAGTGCTTTATCCGAAATTGTCAACATTTCTGTACATACCGCATCAACAAAAGTGCTGTCATGAGACACAAGCATCATTGTGCCTTCGTACTCCCTCAAAATTGCCTGAAGCACCTCAAGGGATGGCATATCCAGGTAATTTGTGGGCTCATCCATCAGCAGCATATTGCAGCCGGAAACCAGCAGTTTTGCCAAGCTTAGCTTGACCCTCTCACCGCCGGAAAGCACCCCTGCAGGTTTTTTCATGTCTGCGCTTGGAAACAATAACCGGGCCAGTATGTTGCGCACGGTGGTTTCGGTTTGGACGCTATCGGCCATGGCGTTTTGCAAAACGGCTTTGTTAAGATCTATGCCTTCGAAGCCTTGGCGGAAGTAGCCGATGCATAGCTTAGGCACGGTATAAATGGCTTTGTCTCCTTGCCAGATAAGGTTAAGCAATGTGGTCTTTCCGCTGCCATTTTGGCCTTGCAGTGCTATCCGCGCTCCGTTTTGTACTTCAAAGGCTGCATTTTCGAATATAACTTGCTGGCCATATACAGCATGATTGTATGCAAAGCTTATGCCTTCGCCTGAGACTACGACTTTGTTTCGGGGTGGGTTGGTCAGGGCAAAATCCAATTTTATCTGAGGTGTTTCTCTCGGTCGTTTTTTCTCATCCAACTGGCCTATACGTGCCTGGATAGCCTTTGCTCCTTGTTCTAGCCGCCGGGCTTTGCCGCCTGGGGCTTTGTTTGTGGCAAAAGCCTGCATTTTTGCATCGCTGTTGGATTTATTCCGGGGCTTTTTTTCTACTTTTGCGGCTTTGGATTTTTTGTCTGCATAAGCTTTTTGCAGGCGCCCCTTTTCGCTTTGGTATTGCTGGTATTCAAACAAATCTCGCTGATGCTTTGCGGATGCTTGTTGTTTGTAGGCGTCATAGTTACCTTCGTATATGGAGATATCGCAGTCTTCGATAGTGATTATGCGGTTGCAGTGGCGGTTCAAAAGGGCCCGATCGTGAGATATTAGGATAAAACTGGTGAGCCTTGCAAGTTCGTTGCTAAACTGCTTTATTCCGCCTGCATCCAGGCTTGAAGTTGGCTCATCTGCAAATACCAACTGGCCAGGGGCACTTAGGACGTGGGCTAGCTTTATGCGGGTGGATTCGCCTCCGCTTACATTTTGATTTTCATGTTTGGATAGCACGCCGTATTGGCCCAGCTTTTGGGATAGATTGAGGTCGGAGGAGGGGAGGGGCGGCGATGGGCTTAAAGTGTGGGAAAATGTTGGTTTAGGGCATTGGTTCTGGGAATGAGCAGCATCTGTGTTGCCTGGCCCAAATTGGCGTATATAAGAAACATCGCAATATCGGCGGATCATACCGCCATCCGGAGCCATTTCCCCAGAAAGTATATTAAGAAGAGTGGTTTTACCGCAGCCGTTTGGGCCAACAAAGCCTATGCGGTCCCCTTCATATATTCTGAAATCCTTTATATCAAGAATTTTTACATCGGCGAAGTACTTCTCTATATTGGAAGCTTCAAGCAATAAAATAGACATGGATATCCCTCAGTTCGTTGGCAAGGTGTGCTGTCAGCTTTGCCTATACCACACGCAAATAGGCCTGGCGTGCGGTACGCATACGCTAGGCAAGTATGACTGCACTAAGGCAATCAGGTTCAATTATTTGCGAACGAACAGATATATCATGTCTTTTCCTCATACTTTCAGTGAATTGAAGCATTGATATAATATCGCTTTGGTGAATAATTTGCAAAGGGGTTTCGAATACTATAGTCAGCGAACCTGAAAAATGATTAATTTGCTATAAATTTTTCCGACACCAGGAGGTAAAATAGTGGATAAGAAAAAAGAAAAAGACATGAACGAAAGCACCGGCCTAACCGGTACACTAGAAGCATCAAAGGATTGGATGAACACATCTGTTGGGGCCAAGGTGCAAAACCCTAACCAGAATAAGGAGATTCATAAGCAGGGGCTTGGGCGGAACGCAAAGCGCTAGCAGCAGAGGATAGGCCGTTTCTTAGGCCTGCATTGCCGTCACTACCCTATCCATATCATAAACTGCGCCAATTTTCTCCCCGGGATTAACCATCAAAAAACGCTTGTCATCCCAAGGGCCATTGATTAGGTCGTGTAAGTAGTCAATGTTTCCTTCCAGTATTTGCAGGGTTTTACCCTGTTCTTCCACCATGGCCTTAAACCCGGCTTCATGCCCTGGCATTTCGAAGCCGGGTATTCTTATGTATGCGGCTTCCGGGGTTTCTATTTCCGGGTGCATGGTGTCCCAGATGTACTCGGCGTTGTCTTCGCCAAATTGCTCTATTAGGGCTTGGTATTCCGGGTAGGTTTCTTTGCGGTGGGCGGAGTCTCCGGTTAGGCCTTTTTCTATGTGGCAGCGCTCGTAATAGCCACTGGTGCACCACCGCATACTTAGCTTGCCTGCAAAATCTCTGGCAAAGTTTTCGTTTGAGCCCATAAACATGGCACAGCAGTCGTGGATGCGGGGGATTACCAGTTTTACGGGGCAGGTTAGGCCTAGGGTGGCATTGCCGCATAGGCCGTAGGATAGTATGAAAAGGTCGTAGTCCCGTTCCTTTGCGGCAGTGTTAATGCGGGCTTGGAGATTAGCCCGTAGATTATCCGGCTCGTTGTGGGCCAGCATTGGTACATACTCTACGTCTATTGTGTGTGACGATGTAGCTACCATTGCACTTATGGGGCGTAGGAAAACATCGCAGGATATCAGTTTAATTCGCATGTGGCCCTCCTTGAAATTTCGCTTTTGATGATTTGGTCAAAGGCTTTACTTCTGTTTTGATGACAATGATAAAAGTTTTGTTTTGATGATGCCGACAAAGGTTTTATTCCAGCTTTGGTGACGCCTATAAAGGTTTTACACCAGTTTTGATGATACCGACAAAAGTTTCTTTGAAGTATCTTAGCTTAACACTTCTGGGAAATTGCGGGCATAGTGAAACAGATACTGCTGGGCTATCCCGGCAGTGGGTTGCAGCTTCTCGGGGAAGCCTGAGGGATAGAGGCTGCTCATTACCCGCTTCATCCATACATCCATAGGGCAGGTTTCCACTCTGCCAAACCCGAAGAGTAACACGCACTCGGCTACCTTTGGCCCTACGCCGTGTATTTGCATCAGGGCTTTTTTTATGTCCTGGGTGGGCTGGCTTTGTAGCGTGGTAAGGCAGATTTTACCCTCGGATACCTGGCGGGCTGCGTCAATTATGTAGGGGGCGCGATATCCGGGTTTTATTGGGGCCAGGGCCTCTGGGGATAAGCTGGCTAGGGCTTCTGGGGTGGGGAAGGCGTGGGTTAAGTTTGGCCAGCCTCCCATAGTTATGCAGGCATGTGATGTCAGGGCTTCTCCAAAATGGGCGCAAAGGGCGGCAACCATTTTTTTAATCCTGGGGATATTGCTGTTCTGGCTTAAAACGAAGGTAACGAGGGTCTCCCAAGGGTCTTGCCGCATTAACCTAAGGCCTGGGGAAAATGCCGTAGCCTTTGCCAAGGATGGATCATGAGAAAACTGCCGGAGTACCGCACTGTAGCTGCGGCTCAGGTCAAAATAGTCTTTCCATATGCGTTCATACTCATCTATATTCATGTCTGTAAAAACAAGGGTATCGCCATCCACACGTAGCCGTAGCTGCCGTCCGTGGGCAATGCCGATATAGGCCTTATTACCAGCTTCCCTTGGGTCATCAGCCTTGTCTGCTTCCCAGCGGAAGCATTGTCCGCAGTCTAAGATTTGGGCTGGGCTGAAATTTTTTATGCCGTGTATGACGATATCCTTGTTGTGCTGCTCTATTTTGGTGTAATCCATTTATTTTCTCCTCAGGTGCTAACGCGGTAGCGCGGTAAAAAGACAAGCACTACTTTTAGGATTGATTGACCATAAATTGCTACGGTTGTATCAAAACGCCCCTCCGCTACTGCCGCCACCGCCAATAGATGATGACACAGAGTAACCGCTGCCCGAGCCATCGCCGGAAGAGGCATATTGCAGCCCATGATTATACGTTGTTGAAAATGTACCGGTACAGGCGCTTAACATCTGAGGGCCGATAATGCTAAACCACAGCATATTAGGGGAGTCCCAGTTGCTTATCCCGGCATCAGCCCCGGCAGGGTTGGGGATATGGGGCATTTTTTTCATAAGCTTTTTCGCACCGCCCAGGGATAAGGCATAGGGCAGGTATTTATCCCAAAATGCATGGGCCCCTACATAGCTTTGGTCTATGTCCGTGAGATCCTTTAGATAGCGCTTAAATGCCCGCCATTGCCGGTATTCTAACTCGCCGTGAGGGGTGCGCCGCCAGTAGCTTTCGTAGTAATGGAAGCTGTCGGCCTCGGCTTTCACAATCTCGGCCCAGTCATTGAATTTTTCGTGGAACAACAAAGCTGTGTCTTCATTCATGCCAACGAGTTTGATTTCGGCAAGCCCAACGCTTGTGCCATTGCCGATTCCCTCAAAGAGCCATTGAATCAGGAACTCCTCGTGAGGGCGTAGTCTGCGGGTTGAGTCTTGGCTGACGTTAGGGCTTTGCTTGCGCGTGAAACGATAATTGTCCGGTTCGTTGATATCGCGGTCTATGGTCAGTATCCCGTCCTTAGCCATATTCAGCAGGGTTGCCGGGATATCCTTGATTTTTAGCTGCCGGTCACGCACCAGGTAAGCCATCAGGGCTGGGCCGTTGTCTGCGGGAAGTTTGTCGTAGTAACGCTCGCTAAAATCTACCTTGTGGGGCCGGGCCTTTGTGGCAATCACTGCAATTGGGGTGACGATAATGGCCCCAATTCCAGCCAGCACTACCCATAGCCACGGAAATGGCCTGGCATCTATTGAGCGATTTGTAACCGGGGCGTCTGGCAGCCATTCCGCCGGGAACACGGCGCTTACCCGCAAAGATTGTCCTGGAGGTAGGATATTGCCATAGCTATGGAAGTGGATATCGTTAGCCCCTTGGCCTGCAGTCCACAAAGCATTACCGGCAATGTAGACTGTGGATGTCAGAAGCCCCTGGCCATCGGGAGCGGGGGCCTCTTCAAAAGTGATTATTACCTCATAGGCCTCAATGGGCACGTCCCAGTCCGCGCCAATAAGGGTGCGGTTAAACTGCCCCGCGTCCAAAAATTTTGCCGCTGCCTGGGTTAGGCTGTACCGGTACACGAAAGTTCTGTACTCATCATGAGATGGCTGAAACACCTGAAAGCGCTGCATGGGGCCGTCTCTTTCTGAGGCAAACACCCCGCTGTCGCCGGCACGGGCACTGCGAACAGGTGTAAAATAAACATACTCGCCGGTGTCGGGGAGATACTCAAGTATGGAGTAGTCTGTGATAATGCCAAACCCGCGGCGGTACACATCCAAGAAAACGCCGTTGAACTGGCCGGTGAAGCGGTTAACAATCCGCTCTTCTACCTGTGCCGAGCCATCGCTGTTTATGTGGATGGTGATAGTGTACTCAGCTATGCCATGAGTCCGAGACTGGCTGGCAGCGAATGCTGGTAGGGGGGCTAGCTGCAATATAATCAACATCAAAAATGACAGCGCGAAAATCCGGTTTAGATATTTTTGACAAAACCGGAAACGTAACGTTTTTATTGCCGTCGGTAGACGACTAAATCCCACGCAATGGGTGTGTATAAGTTTTTTCATTAGCTTCCCGCCTTTCTCACTCCGTTTTTCAGGTTCGCTGACTATATAGTAATCGTACTTGAAAACAGACGAAAGCGAGGCGGGAAATCGGCGGTTTTAAGCCGTTTTCCGGTGAAGCTTGAGTCGATTTTCAAGTAGATTATCTACAACACATGACATGCAAGAAATTTTGCCACACCATCTCATAAATATCAAGCATAAACACCCCATGCAAGCGCATATTATAGCCAATAATAGACTTCTTCGGAATTTCGCAAGAAGTCCAAGCATATCCAGGGGGTGTAGCTATGCCTATACGCAGCCGTGAGATTAAGCGGCGGCTTGGGATTGGCGTAAGAAAGCGCACAAGACAGGCTGCAACGGGCCGCACGGCTACGAAGAGGACAAGCGGGTCAGGCTTTGATATCTCTGGATTGCCGCGGCTTCGGCTTCCCAGGCTTAGGTTTCCCCGGTTTATGCATCTTTGGGCCCGAGGGATGAGAAAAGGGCGGCCCCGAGGTTCAGGCTATGGTGCTGCCGGAGCCGGCTCTATGGCCGGTACGGGCAGCTCTGGCTCAGGAACCGGCGGTTCCAGATCTGGATTTAGAGCCGGTGCGCGGTCCGGCAGGCATCGCCGTCGTTCTCTTGCTATCCGCCTGCCCGTAGCCTTTCGCCGCCTCAAGGATAGAATGTTCCGCTTGGCCGTGTTTTTGGTTATAGCCCTAGTCGTTTTTGGTGTATGGCAGCTGCTGCGCCCAGGCATCCGCGTAAGGGTAAGCCCGGAAGTAGTGGCAGCCTTTAGAGTCCCTCACCGGGCCATCGGCATGTTGGAGGACTACGCCCAAATGCATAATATTTCATTCCCTCACTTATTTGCCATTTTCAATGCTGAGAACGATTTCTTCCCGGAAAAATCCGCCGTATACGACTTAAGCGTACTGGAACAGCTATACGTAGTAGATTTTTACCGCATAATGCGCCGCTACAATGCCCGAAGCCTAGCCCCATATATAGCCATGTTCGAAAACCTATTCAGCGAACTTGTGACCTTCCCCATCCCTCCAGGATGGTATCAGAGTGAGCCGTCGATTATGTTTGGCGACTCCTGGGGGGTGGAGCACAATTTCCAGGGAAACAGGATGCACATGGGCACGGCAATCCTTGACCGGGAAAACATCCGCGGTCGCGTACCCATAGTAAGCATGACCAGCGGCCAGGTGGAAGAGGCGGGCTGGAATAATCAACTTGGCTACTTTGTGGGCATAATCACCACAAGCGGCACATACTACCTATACGCCCACCTTGACAGCTTGGCCCCAGGCCTTGCCGCCGGGCAGAACATCACCGCCGGGCATCCCTTGGGATACATGGGCAATACAGGCGGCGGGCGTGGTGGGCGAAGCTTCCCGGTGCATGTGCATATTGGGATTTCCCCAGAAGTGGATTTTACGCGGGGGCGGTTTTGGATTAATCCGTATCCGCTTCTGCGCTATATGGAGGGGCGGGGAGGCGCTGTTTTGCTGGATATATCCGATTGATTTGCAATGCTTTATTCGTCATTACTAAAAATTTTTGCAATTATGTATAAATCTCTCATTTGCGATACATACTATCCCTGTAAGTACTTAACGCCGCCCACAGTGCGGTTGCCGAAGGGAGGTTAGTGGTATGGATAACACAAAGAAACACTCCGCAGACATGAATACCAATAATAAAAAGTCTGACCGGACGAATTTTGCAGACGAGCTTAACGTGGATGCTACAAACAACACCCAGAAAAGCAAGAACAATAAGTAACGTCCCGCATGAGAGGGGTAGAACCCCGCATGAGAAGGGCCAATTGCTTTTCAACCCAAGCTTATGCCGCGCAAGCCAGCCTCAGGCGCAGAAAAATGCCGTTTATTTGCGGATTATCATCCGCATAAACGGCGTTTTTCTTTTCGCCGGAGTCTATAGCAAATTAATTCGAAATCAGTCCTGCCTGTCGCCGAAAACCTGTTGAAACGTCCAGGATTTTCGGCTCGGTCAGGACTGTTTCTCATTGAATTTGCTATACCCGGCGCCTTCGCAACAGGGTTGAAACGCAATCGGCCCTTCTCATGTTGCCTGGTTGCTAGTTCTTTACCTTTACATAGCATCGGAAAAGACATAGCCATTGGATGTATAGTATTTCTGCGCTGGTTATATCGCTTAGTCCGGCTTCCTTGCAGGCTCGGGATAGTTGTTTTTTAGTGAAAATTTGCATTAGGCCATTGTATTTCATGGCTTTGGTAATAAAGTTGCGGTAGCTTGGCCACTGATGCTGTGGTACATCTAGGGTGGTTTTCATTTTTAGATGCACCATTACTACATCCACCCTTGGCATGGGATGGAAGTCCTCCCGTCTGAAGTGGTACACAATGCTCATGTCAAACAGTGGCTTAATCATTAGAGAGCGAAGGCTCTCTTTCGGGAGGCCCATAAACCGCTTGGCTGCGCCTTTTTCTATTATTAGCCATGCATCGGTGGGTGGGTTTTGGCTTTGGGTTAATTTTTGGATTATGGCTGTTGTGTGGTTGAAGGGGATGTTGGCGAAGACTTTATATTCCCCTTTTTGTGGCAGATTCCACTTTATAAAGTCTTGGCAGTACAGTTTAAGAGAGCCTGTATTATGTGAAGCTGTATTATGCAAGCAGATATAACCCGGCCGGGCATTATATGCGTTTGTGGTTTCGAATTTTGCCTGTAGTTTGCGGTAAAGGCCTTTGTCTATTTCGATAGCGGACACTTGCTTGCAATGCTGTAGCAGTACGGCGGTTATGTGACCTTTACCTGGGCCTATTTCCACTACGTGGTCATTGGGGCTGATGGTGGTTTTCTTTATCAGCCGTCCTATAGTTTGGGAGCTTGTTAGAAAATTTTGTGACACCCACACTGGGGCATAGCTGTTTTTTTGCATAAAAAATACACCTCTTCGGATTCTAATAGGCGAAAACAAAAAGGCGCACTAAACTTGGGCTGGGTTATATACGCCAGCCCTGATGGGTTTAGCACACCTTATTTGTTGCGGATCCTATTAATCCTTATAGATGCATTCATTGGTGTAGTTTCCTCCATGGGATTTTAGTATTGCTGCATGGCAATTTTGCCAAAGGCTTTGGTAAAAGTCAAGTCGTGTATCCCTTATGCAAGTCTAATTTCCTACGCACATAGCAGAGGGGAAGACCCCGCAAGGGAGGGCGGTTAGCTCTTCGCCGCAAGCTACGGCTGATGTTGAACAGCCTCAGACTTGGAAAAATGCCGTTTCTTGCGGGTTATCACCCGCATAAACGGCGTTTTTCCTTGCGCCTGAGTCTATTCAACGCCTTCGCAACAGCGGCGAAGAGCTAACCGCCCTCCCTTGCTGCCGCTTCTCTTGCTTTGGGAGGGGCAAAGGATTTAGTTTGTTGGGTATGTTTGTGGCTAGGGTTATGTTGTCGATTAGCGTATTGTTTGTGATTGGTTGTGTGGATAGCCTATGAGGGCATTTTTTTACTATTACCAACAGCCCCTTATATTATAGGTCTGGCAAAGGTTTATCAAAAATGAAACAATACTAAGCTCTCTAATGCATATTAGAATTGTGTGCACCAAAAAAAGTTGCCAATAGACAAAAAATGCTATAAAATCAAACAGGAAAGGTCAGCAGCGGGAAATATTCCACCACTGGCAGAAATAGAAGAACTGCGGAACCATGAAGGGTTGACGCCCTACATGGCGCTCGAAGGGATAACTCACATCGCCTCCGAACACAGGTATACACCTGCCACCGCAGCCAAAGCAGTATATAACATTACCCCCATCGCTTCAATAGGAGACATCACTCATCACTATCAGTGGGCGTCGCTGTCGGTGTGAAAGCATTCGCTATTGTGGAAATCACTATCAGATGACGACACTACTATACTACCTTCCTAACAAGATGTAGTAAGCCCTGTGGAAAAATGCTGGAAGCATTGTCATATTTTCAGCAAGGCAACAACATCTAATTGTGGTACGGAGTATAGGTGTCCCTTATGAGGTATGGCTGGTATTTATGTATTGTTTTGCGCGGCAAGCCGGTTGTATTATCTGCGTGCTAATAAATTTAGATTATTGAATTTACAGCGCGGAGGCATGACGATGAATAAAATCGTCTCCCTCCGCGCTTTTTCTTGTTGCTGACCTTTACTATCCGTATAAGGAGCTGAAACAGTATGGCAAAAGAGGAGCACAAGCACAAAATCGACGACCTAGGCAGAGTATTACTACCAAAAGAGCTAAGGCAAGCCATAGGCTGGAGCATAGGTGATACCCTGTCCCTTTGCCATGTAAGCGGCACTATAGTCTTAAGCATGGAGGAAAACAATCCCTCAGATGCAGGCGAAACAACAGAGGGATAACAAACCGCTA
>Ga0123355_10007577_pt1 | contig 16289 bp, 13 predicted proteins | sample TergutEmb28metaG_3_FD_89872 | JGI IMG/M metagenome (GOLD analysis project Ga0123355, IMG submission 89872) | Embiratermes neotenicus P1 segment gut microbial communities from Petit-Saut dam, French Guiana - Emb289 P1 | ecosystem: Host-associated > Arthropoda: Insects > Digestive system > Gut ...
AACTTGCATATGGATACAACCCATGAAATAACTCAGCACGTAAGTCGCAAGCTCCTGAGGATGGATGTATTAACATCCGAAACATGTTGAGCATTATATAAAGAAATAATAAAGCAAGTGACATCAAGTTGGTCTCTCTTTACTCAGTGACATCAAGTTGGTCTCTCTTTACTCAACTATCAAGATGATGCACAGTCCAATAAACATAAGATAACACATCTTGTTACCACTTTGGTGATTGTAGGAACTGCCCAGCGTTCTCTGCAAAAGACCAAGGATTTAAATGGCCACCTGTTACTTTGTATGTTTATAGCCAATGAATTTCAGTGAAGTCCAGCTTTCTCAGCATCACACTGCATGTTGACCGAAGTTGTCTTTTGGTGCCAAAGGGTTAATACTAATCACAATACACTGTGCTTACTTCAGGACATCATGAAATGTAACATCTTCCCCATTGTGTAAACGGTCCAGTTCATAACACATGTGCTTGAAAAGAAGTCTGTCCTTCTGAGGATCAACTTCAAGTCTTCCCTTCAGCAGACGAAGGATAAATTTCACCTGCAATAAACACAGTATTCCAGTATGCAAGATCCCAAGTTCTCATGGTGAAAGCCAGCTATACTCACTCATTACCTCAGATTCCTAAGTCCCTCTAAACAAATGCCAATACCTTAAAAGTAGACCAAACACATTCCCTTCTACTCATTTCCAATTCATTATTCACAAGTCCTATCACACAGTAGCTGAAAATCATTAAGTAAATCAAGAATGAATGAATGAATGAATCAATCAATCAATCATTCAATTAATTGATCGACTGAATGGTCAATCAATAAATCAACTGATAAATCAGCATGTTAAAACCAGCAGTTTTTCTGGCTGACTCACCACATACAGTAAAAATGTCATTATAACTCCCACTTCTGAATGTGTCTACTTGTGAACATACATGCCAATATCACAATAATTTGTAGTGAACGTTCACAACTCATAATTATGCAGATGGCATGTGTCACTGTATAAGAAAACGGAAAGCAACTGTAAGTGATATTATGATTATTAGATTATCTTCTGGGAAGGTGGGGGGGGAGGGCAGTATGTTCCTCCAAAATGGTGCTAATCACCTCCACACAACACATGATAATTTAAAGACCATATTCTAAACATTTATCACTGTCAAAACCTAATATCTGATATGTTAATTGCTTACCCTCTTGACAGGAATAACACCTCGCTGATGGATATCCACAATATTCCACGTATTTTGGAAATTTCTGATATCAGCATATGAAAGCAACGCATCTTCTTCATTGGAGTAGAACAGAGAGAAGTTTTCCATGATGATTGCTACAATGAAGACAAAAGAATATTAATCCCATAATACTGACACAATGACACAGTAACTGCAGACTGACAGTAACAGAGACCTACAGGTTGGTAAGGCCAAAACTATGGGTAGCAAGCCAATAAGTACCCACTGTTGTAGTCTTCCAAGTTACAGCATCATGTTCTTGTCTGGTGGTCTGTACCATTGGGTTCCTTGTCTTCATAGTAAAAGCCTGAAGATACATGCAACATGTTGCCCAACATACTGGTGCCTTCCTTCCTACCTACCTACCAACCAACCAAAACACACAGCAGTATTGTGCACACTGGCATAGTGGCAATGCTGTAAATTTGTATTCAAGAGTTACCCAAGTCTAATCTCAGTTAGGACAATGCCAATTCTGAGTCAGGTTTTGCATGCAATTCCTCAGACCCTTCAAGTTAATTACTAATGATAATACTTCCCTTTTGCAACAATCACGTCCTTCCAGATCAATTCCATTTCACCATTCACAAGTCATTCTACCATTTGATTACACGAACCCCATTACTGACAGTGTCATAATGTAAACTGTCTGACTGCAACTCAGTGTCATAGACCAGATGACCACAATACAGATATCCATCATCACAAAAACCTCAGATCTTAGCATAGCCAACAACTTAATTTGACAGAAGCCAACAAACTCACCAACCAGAAGGTTCAAGACAATGTATGTAATGATGACATAGAAGGAGCAGAAGTATACAAGTGAAGCTGTAAAGTTTCCACAGTCTGTCTCCCAGTAATTATTTTCTGGGGTACAGTATGGAGGCTGGACCATGCAGTCATGCATGATCTTGTTCCAGTCTTCCCCTGTTACAATGCGGAACAGCATGGCAACCCCAGTTACAGGCGACTCAAAGTTTGCTCTCCTGCAACATATCATCTCAGATGTCACAACGATCATCTGCTATGTAACACAGTTGCAAGCACTTTGGTTACAAATGTGAACATCAACAACAGTCTCATCTGATGACTGATTACTAAGACCACTAATTATTTTTGTATTTATGCTATGGTGTCTGCTACCAGCACAAATTTTCATAAAACATTATATGTAATTAGCTACACTCTGGTAATAAAACCTGAAAGATTCAACACCGTTAATACCCAAGCCCTCCGTAGACATGATCCTGAACTACTTTCATCTACTTCCTATCCTCTAAATGCTTAGATGAGTATTTCTGTCCATAGAGGCCCTGCTGGTGAACCTGAAGGGGGTTTATTTACGGGGACTTCTGGGAGAAAAGAAGTAGTATATCTGGGTTCCATTCTTGGACCCAGAGATTATTAAGATTTTATGTCTGGGGGCCACGGCTCCCATGATCCGATATGTGTCACAAAGGGCCCATCTATTAAGGCCTAGGTGCATCGGGGCTGAGAGGCCCCAAAACCAATTGCCAATCTCATCCTCTAAATGCTTGGCCAACAAGTGACTATTAACTTACCCTCCCACCTTCGATTAAGACTCCCAGTAGGTATATTCCAAGAAGTACAAAAGTTTATATGGATTCTTCAACTCATCCATCGTAGTTTCCTGCCCACATAATTGCAACCTCCTACATTTCACGACTGTAAGAACATGACATGACCTGTAGAAGCCACACAGTCCATTGTTATGTAATACCCACCCCAACTAAATATCCAGCCCATGACCTATATAAATCATATCATTCCTCACTGTGTAATATCCACCCTACCTACATACCTACATAATATCCATCCCAGCTATATACCAAGTCCATGTTAACCACCTACAGTTTCACTTAACTCACCATAACAGGTGACTTTTATAAATCACACAGTTCCTTGTTATACAACATTCTGAACTTCCCACTTGCTTCATCATTCTCAGATACAGATATTTTTTGAGCACTACATTCGAATTTATGTTGCACCCTCCCAGTAACACATTCATATCCATCAAAATACAGCAAAACCTGCTTAAAAAGTTTTCTGTATAAAGTCAGACAAACTTAATACCATTATTTTTCCATATCCTTAACATATATATATATATATATATATATATATATATATTGCCCTCTTAATATTCATCCCATTTAAAAGCACCGCCCACTGAACAAGCATAAAAATTTCAAGATGTAATAAATCTTTTACCAATTTAATACGTTGTAACATCATCTTAGACAGTTCCCAATTTGTTAACTTTGCTCCAAACGTACAACAATAAAATAATGCTCTCAGTTTGTAAAGATTAATCTCACAGGTTGTTTCCACCATGGACAGAGATAAGCAACTAAACAATCTGTGGAAAGATGTGGTGGGAAATGACGTCACATTCTAACTGCAGTGTCATTAACTGCATCACAAGTACTTCACAAAATGTGATGCAATGTCATGCAAGGCAAATTTAATTGAGCACACTGTGAATGTCTTACTTTAACTTCAATAATATGAAATATTCTGTATGCATAATTGATATACTTTTTGTGTTCTATTTAAATACTCAAATTCTATTCAATATCTTGACAATGTTTGTCCTGTACAGTAATTAATTATAAAACATGGGAACAGTATGGCTACTAACCTACGGGCATAAAACACGAAAGTGCTCCCCAATTAAGATAAGCCAGATTATTACATGGTGGATGCCACTTAAAATTGCCTTGCAAAAAAAAAATCACTTAAGAACTTTGAAATTTTTACGTCAACTAACAATATAGGCCACAGTAAGTGAACAGATGAGCCAGAAAGAAGTGAATACAACAAAACATAATGAGCTAAAAGCAGTATTTATTGAACAGTTACAGCAAGAATGGGCTCATCTACCAGCTGAGCATGTAAAAAAATATCGTACTTATTTTATATTAAAAAAAACTACTACTTCAACATACAAAGCAGACATACAAATGACATGATGTGAGGAAAATCATATGTATATGTGTAAACTTTGTATGTGCAAGCAGTTGGCTTTTTTAAATAAAATAAGTATAAGTTGCACAGAATAAACAATACCAAAAAATCTTGTGTTCAAGGATGTGCTGAAATCACAAAAGGAGGTAAAATTCAAAACGTGGATAAATGGCAAAAATGAAATATTTACAACATAATTTACATGGAATAATATTCCAGTAAAGGGAATGTTAATTGTAATGCAGAATTATGACATAATGTTTTCAGGCTCACCCTTTTAAGACATTTCCCTGCCTAGTAAGTCAAATTAGTTGTTCTTCCAGAAATGTCTTAAGAGGGTTTCTCTGTAGTATTTTGTACATAAAACTGCTTTCCTAAAAGAGTATATTCAGACTGGAATCAAGTTAAGAAAAGGTACTATCACGATGCAGTCACGCCACTAGCCAACACACTTGAAATTTAATTGTAACCCTGCCAGTATTTCAGTCTTATTTTTGTCATGAACTGCAGTAGGTATTAGTAGTTTTAATGCCAAATAAGTGCCACAAATAAAATAAAGCTCACCTCCCTATCCCTTCACCATACTTGACAGTACCAAAGAGGATTGTTCCTGCAAGGGCATAGAAGAACACCAGAAGGAACATGCCGAAGATAATGAAAAAACTCTTGCAAACCGAGACACCAACAGTCAGCATCAGCATTTTAAGGGTGGCGTGCTTCCCCGTGATGGTGAAGAAACGCAAGATCACCACCATGAAGCCAACTGAATAAGACAGATCATTCTGAAAGAAACAGATTATGTCAATGCAGATGAATGGGATGGAAAAACAATATAGAGGGACCTGTACATAAAGCAACAATGGTAGTGAATGTGGGGATTAACTTCACGCACAGGCTCCTTTCACACCATGGGAAGTTGCTCCAGTATCCACTGAGCCCTCAGCTCAGCCCATTAATAATCCAGTTACTGAGAATAGCTCTATCTAGGGAACCCCACTCCCACAGGGACCCCACATCTTGGCACCTTTGAAACAACAGACTCCAAAACTCTCGTAATAAAGGAAAAAGTAAAGCTGCCTCTGTGCATGGCATGATGGCATATAAGGTTGGTATACTTCCACTCATTCTTAACCTCAGCTCTATGCCCTAGCTGCTTCACCCCTGGTACCCACTGAATGAGGCTAGGGGGGCTGCACAGCAAGTCCAGACATTTTGGAGAAGAGTAAATTTGGTTACTTCTGTCAGGAATACAAGCACACACCACCTAGCCCATAACCCAAACACCAATCCAACTACACTGAAATTGAGAAATACTTGTCAAGTTGATAGTTTGATCCTGTATTTCCCAGTCTATCCAACTATGTACTTACACAAACTTCGTTTCACTTACTCTGAGAGTGGTGTTGATGAAAATCCATACCACTCCAAGGACAGTAACCAACAGATCGTAACGATTTCGTCTCGACTGCCAGTATCCCCGCGGAGTGAAAGCAATATTTTTCATTACAACTTCAACCACAAACACTAGCGTCAAAACTGTACTGCAAGTTGCCAGTGGGTCTGTATGAGATTCCTCTTCCCGCCACTGAAAAAAACAACATAATAACATTATTCAAATGTAGTAAGGCAGTATGTCCAGCATACATAACAAAGCACTAAAGAAAACAATATAACATCACCATTAAGCTGCACCAAACGAACATAACAAAGCACTACTGAAAATATTCTGAACTCTGGAGGATGAACCAAATAGTGAAATAAATCTAAGAGGCTATGAATGACTACAAGAACTGTAAGTGTAACAAACACAGAGGTAGCAACAAATACACAGTTTTGGTTAATACACTCTTTGGAAAGAGACAGCTTGGGAAATGAAGGGAGCTGGCCCAGGATCATGTCCAATGGTGGGCTTCAGTGTAAGTGGTGTCAAGCCTTTGAGGTCTTCTAATGAAGTGAGTTAATTAGTAAGATATACATCTTAGGAAAATATGGAGCGAAGAAGGTAAGCAGAGGAAGTGGATGAAGATCGTGCATGACAAACTTTGATACTAGCTACCATATTTAGTTCACCATAATGTGGCTTTATAATGCACCTAGAATTGCACAATTACAACCTTTTACAGGGAAGCGCAAACATTTTTCTTGCTTCTGTTAAGGGCGCTATACAACTCTCAGTTAAACTGAGCGATTTTATTGTGTGACGTCGTACCTAACGGAAAAACTGAATAAACTGCACAGTTTTGACAGGTAATATCACAGGCCTCAGAACTGTCTTTCCAGTCATCTTTCTCACAGAGAACTGCGCAGTCCACTCAGGGAATCATACAGTTTCCTCAGTTTACCTGCCGACACCAAGATGGCATTCTTCATTCTCAAATAGTTTATATAATTTTCAACGTCTGTTTCTAGCAATTCATTCAGCAGATGAGCATCGCATGATATATTCCTTTTCAAATACCACTTTTTACTCCACATTTTATGCTTTCTTTTCTTCTTTTTGGATAACTTTATGGCCCATGTGTTTAGCAAACAGCAAACGACCACCACAGTCACATGCACAACAAGACACACAGAACTGTCAAAAAACTGACAAACCTGATGGGAAACCTGCGCTGTGCCAGAGAACATTCAGGTTTTCATGCAGTTTTTTTACACAGTTAAAATGCACAGTTTAACTTGGGTGCATGCAGCCTTGTACATTTCATGTGGACAATATGATTAGAAGCAAGCAAGACAGACTTACAGACACACACAGGAGGCTGCTGTTGATCAGCACCATGCCAGCAATGAATCGCTTGAAGTAGATGTTCTGTGTAATGTCATATATGAAGGCACGGAACTTTTTCCCATCTGGTCTCGGTGGCAAGTGCAAAGGCTGGGCAATTTTTAGACGTTTCTTCAAATCACACCTTGTAAATAAAACATACAGAAGTTGAATATTTATAACACAGTATACATTCAAATTATTTTATTGATGTATACCATATACAACAAGTGTGCACACATCCCAGGCAGCATGTTGCACTGGTGCCTGTATTTATACTGTGAGTCCTCAGTAAGAAACTTGCTTCATGTCAACCTTATGATACTAAAATTCTGAGGTGGCCCCAGATCTTAAAAAAAAATTGTACACCTCTGACATAATGCCTATTATGTACACATATCTACATAATATTGCTCCATCTAGTGGGTAGGGACCTACCAATAACTGTCACAATTTCTAATGTTCACTTACTTATTCTCTCAGAAAGTTTAAGCAAAAAGATCTGTTAACAAACAGAAGGTAGAATTACCGTGTTTTTCGACTTTGCCTGTTCTAAACTGGAAAAAAGTTTCACAGACCAGATGTGTTTCCATCTACAAGTAAACAGGTGAGGAGGCATATAATCAGTGGCTCAACTGCAAATAGATAATCTCAGCCAACTTATCTCTTTACAACAGATCCAGAGAAGCGGGTGTCTCTGCACTCCATTCAATTCAAGATGTAGACACATCTAATGTCTGATACACTACGTTCAGTGCATTAGACAATGTAAAGTTCCAATTTTAATGGAGTTCATCGCATTGTGCAGTGACATTAATATTAGTATGTGTACTGCTGTCAAACACAACAAACTTTTATTCAATTCATCAGTCAATGCTACACATTTCACTCTTACAGACTGTCACCAGGCAACAAAATACATAATTTAAAAAGCAAGTATTCCAGAAACCCACATATACACAGCACAGTACACCTTTATCAGAACTCTCCAGAACTGATTGGCTATTACATTCATGCCTTCTACTTCAGAGGACTGACATAAATTGTTTAACCCTTTGATGCCTAACGACAACTATAATGGTCGTACCGCACCACTAACCTCTAAATGTTGCATTTTATATATTTATTCAACAAATACAGGTACTGAATATTTTAAACATGGTATATAGTGTCCGTTTTTTCCTCTTCAAAATGCAGTTTGTTTCATAAATCTAACGTATTTGGTTCCTGTATTATTCACATTTTATATAGAGGGTATGCTAAAATTAAAAAAAATAATTCCGGTGCCAATTACTCACCATCTTCTTTGGTCCACAGTTAGAAGTGCAGTTCCTTTATTTTCTGAGTAATTAGCAATCACAACTCCAACAAACAAAGTAAGCCCAATCATACAGCCAAGGAATATGTAAATATGAATATAAATGGCGTGGACCTGGAACAATATAACAGAGTAGATGTATCACTGAAACAATTCCAAACTATCCCCATGTTCTCTTGCTGCAATTCTCACAGGATGCCAGATTCTGTAACAGGATTTCAGCAGTATAAATAACTTCAACACAACCATCATGCTAAATCATGCTACACTTAATCTTTCAACAAACATTAGAAATTCAAAATGTCTTTCTGTTTGAAGTAACCATTATAAGCAAATATGAGGCAAAACAAAATCACATTTTTATGGCATGTGACACCACATAGCCTGGTTGATTGGCACAAATATTTCAAAGGGACCTGCTGCCTCCACCTTCAGGGCAGAAGATATAAGCTGAGCAGGATAGAAATGTATGTAATACAATGCAGGGACAGCAACATGAGCAGTACAATGGCAGCTTATGCTGCGTACACTTAAGGAAGAGGTAGTGGGTTCCTCCAAAAACTGGCACAAATATACCACACTATACAGCGCCACATTCCAGATGAGGCAGCAGGCAGCAGAGACACATTCCAGCTGACCTTAATCATGCTGACTGCCACAAAACATCAGTTCTCACACATTTGGCTAGTTTTCACTTTGTGGTTCAGTGTTTGCAGCAAACCTGCAGAACATAACCTGACGGCAGCAGCTCAGAGTTCTGTTTCAGCACTGGTCTCCAGTAATTCAGAAAAACCACAATACTGCAGAACTCAGACACACCTCCCTGAGGGGTGAACCATGGATCTACAACGTATGACGCAACAAAATTTATGTATTGAAGGCACAGAAAGAATTGAAATGGAATGAGCCCTTTCACATATCTCTCAATCTTTTACAATTCTCCCTTCAGCATGCTTCCCATATATCCCTCCACGCATCTTGTGATTTTACTAACTCAATGCTGACAGTATCAAGCACATGATAAATAATATTCATTAGCAACAGTCACTTTAGGCTGGCTGAAATATGCCACAGGACACTGGCAGACAATGCAACAACAGGCAAGAGGAGGGAACCTTGTACAATGTCAACCCCACCAATAATGAGACTTCTTTCCATGGCCTCTGAATAAGCAATGCTTAAATGCCCGTGATGGCAACAATACACTACAGCTCATCCACACTTGTAACAGATGTATCATCTACCACTTGTTCAACTGGGTGCTCTGGCTGTCAGAGTTAATTCTCAGGCAATTAATTTATGAAGATGCTCACTTAATAAGGTATCAGCAAGGCACACACAGCAACAGAGAAAAACATGAACAAACATCCATGCTCCGAGCAGGATATGAATTTGCACTGCCAACACACTGGTAGCCTATTACGACCTGCATGGCCACTGGGAATGGCACTCATCACTACATCATCATGCTGGTTTACAGATTGGTTGCTACATCACACATATACCTGCAAGTAGTGGCTCCATCTCAAACAGTATCACACAAACTAAATACAACAGTCACTGGATATGAGTACTAGAACTGTAAATAATGGCATGGTCTCAAACAAAATTTGTAAACAGTGGTTGTTTTTCAACTAGCAGCAGAGGAAAAGTAACTATGTTTGGATCATACATAGTAACCAGGTACTGGCACATACACAGTAAACAGTAGCTACTGCCAGAATAACATCTACAGTACTTACCAAGGTTCCTAAAGTTAATAAGACAGCACTAAACTGCATGCTGCATCACATATACATTTAAAACTTTTCAAAAGCTGTGACACATGTAAAACACTTGAACTTACTGGTCCTAAAACTTTTATGAGAACATCTCGAACATCGAGCCATCCTTTAAAGGATAACACCTCAAATAATGCCAACATTGCATCACCTATGTTATCAAAGTTGAATCGACGAGGATTTGCCCTAACAGAGAACAAATCATTATTAATAATTTACACGTATGTTTGTAGATGACACATAATCTGCACATAACCACTATTTGTCTAATACAACATAAAAGTTTACTCAGTATGACTGAAACTCCATATGTAAAAGGAAAACCAAATGACATCACAAAGAGTAAAACAGATATCATCAGTACAACTGAAACATAAATATTAGTAAAATGAACAAAAAGATGTAAAATCCTACATAAGGACACAGTCATGATATGAAAGCAGGACCACTAAAATAGAAAACGATCAAAGTAACACACTCCCTGCCATGTGATTCGGTCACGTGGAGTCCTATGAACTGGAAACTTCTACTTAAATTTCAAGAAAACATTAACAAATGTACTACAATGTCACAAGTTTTTTTACAATTAAAGCACTACAACTATGCCAAGTTTCAACCCTTTTGTGGGTCATCCTCAGGGAGGGTACATCAATATTTGTATAAAACGCAGATTACAAATAGTAAAATAGGTTAAAACTGTATTAATACAGCTTGATATTTTGAAGTTGATGCTGTAGATGCAAAGGTTTTGATGAGAAATTCCTTGTGAAATGGATCTTATATACATACATACACACAGTACTGTCATCTTTCTGAAATAATATTAAAATAACAAAGGATACATACAAATAGTAACAGTATATAAAACATAGGAAGTACAACAATAGTTTTTTGTACATACAAGATGATGAATGAGGAAGTACTGGGGAGACCAATGGCTAGATGAATATACCAGGTGAGGATAGGATGGCTGAGAGTATGTACATTTCAGAGGCCTGCTTACAAGACAACAGAACAGACTAAAGTTCTCATTCAAAACCTCATACTGGTGATGATGTAAGGAGTGAGATGCAGTATGACACTGAAAATTAAGTCCAATATATGTAAAGTATAGGAAAACTACTACATACCAGACACGAGGCACCAACATGGACGGAAAAGATTCATTGGCTCCTGGCACAAGCTTCATTTTCGTCACAAACACTCGTCTCATGAAGACTCCAACACAGTCTTCACGTCTCAAGATTGTAGGGTCATTACACCTCGCTAACCGACCACCAAACAGTTGAACGCCATAACTCGCAAACACAAACATCAAAACTATCAACAGTATAGACACCTAAAAGGCAAAAATAACTGTCATTTAAAAAAATCATACATTTACAAAAATTAAACTGGCTGTTCATATAAACACACAGGTAAGTAAAACTGACCAACAGTATCTCCTTGAATCCTCGGCAGAGCTCATAAACCACTTTCCTCATATGAGGCACTAATGTGAATATCCTCAGAGGCCTCACACAGCGCAAAATCATCAGCAGCTGAGCACCAGAATTTGGTGGAACATTTCTTGGCATCCAGCAAAGAAATACAAGACTTACCTGAAAGTACATATTTCATGGTTATGTCTAATATAAAAGAAATTTATTGTCCAATTTTACATGCAGTGCACACAGAAGAGAACATGAGAGATATAAGCAGATTACATACACAGAGATAATGTTTCCTCCCAGCAGGGTTCAATGTATCTGTTTATTTCACTTACCACATAAATAAACACATCCAAAACTGAGGCTACATCTTTAATGTATGCTTTAGGTGTGAAGAACAGGCCATCTGCAAGAATCTTCAGTGCTAGCTCGAGACTCATGAAGATGACAAAACCATACTCGGCTATCTGCAGGGCAGGAGTCTCCATCACCCGATATGTCGGCGTCTCAAACATCATTGAGATGCAAGACAGTGTTGTCACACAGATCATCACCCAGTCCAAGTATGTCACAAGGCCAAGGAAATTGCTAGAAGAAATTAATTTGTCCATATGGGTGTTGACCCAAGAGAGTGAAGCTTCAGCACATTGTTATTATTTGCAATAAGCTGAATGATAATGAATTCAGTCACACAAGAAAACAACAGAGTTCAGTCATTCATTCATTAGTATTCAGTCTTGAAGGCCGGGCTTGGCAGGAACCAGAGCCCAGTCATGTGACTGGTATGGCTCTGGCACACTGCATCCTGGGCAAGTTCTTGGGGGTAGTTTGCCATTGCTTCCCCCTGCCTTTAGACGTTCCCACTTTAGCCGCCAGGTGCCTCCGTCCGCAATGACATGAGAGATCCTAGCTGCGAAAGGTGGAACTGTGGGCAAGAAAGATGTTCGGTAGTAATTTTGCCTAAATTCCTACATCCACATAAATTTAGGGATCTTTTACATGCCGTAAATCTACGACATGGGACCGACGGCTTTACTTCCCCTCCGAAGGAAGGCGTGCTGAGGATTTTTTTGCCCTAAAAATCCGACGGCTTCGGCCAGGTTTGAACCCGCAAACTTGGGTACTAAAGGCCAGCATGCTACCCCTAGATCACCGAAGCCGTAGAGTTCAGTAAATGACAAAATATTATAAACCGCGTAAATATTGACACATGTACACGCAAACGAAATAAACACCACTGAACATACGTGAACATGCAGATTCAGTTCTATACATTTTCATGCTTGATGTCAGCAATATGCAAGCTTTATTTTCTCACCTGAACTCCTGTCAATACTGCAGAATCTTAGCAGTTCCAATTATCCCTGTTCAGACTACATAAAAGTGCAAAAATGTCACTAGTGAAGTTGGATTAACTTCATGATGGTATAATGTAAGGACCGGCGATTCTTTAAAAGGATGTAAATAAATGTATGAGATTTGGGATAATGGTAGCAACCTGGGATAATGGTAGCAACCAGCATTGAAGATTATGGTCCTCTGGGATGTAATGCTATGTAGTTCAATATATAGGTGACAATATACTGGAGAAACATGCATGCTCCAACTATGGCAGGCTCTTCAAAAAACCTGGTACCTCTTCTATGCCATTCCATGGCAACAAATACTGTAAAATTAGCATGTGAAGCTTAAAAAGAAAAAAATTTTGCTAACAGTGAGTGCTGTGATTGTGCATAGAACAACCTGGGAGTAGTGATATTCATATTTATGAGAATGCTGCAAACTGTGTAACTGGAAGCTACGTAAGGTCACACATCAGTAACAACAAAAACAAGGTGGTAATTATATAACCCTTTTAAACATCAATGCTATACTTCTTTAAATACCACACACCTTCTGTAGGCTGCATGTCCCATTCTTTTAGGAAATAAAGATACATATGTTCAAGCGAATTTATTGAAATAGACCCAAACATTCTTTTGACACTCCTATGGTGTTCATCTGGCACATTTCAGTTAAATGTGCACAGCTAAATTACAGGATGTCACTTTCTGACCCTCTAACTACTTCTGCTCTGAAGTATCAACTATTCCTCCTACAAAATTTATTTTTACTGTTTGGTTGTGTTATTTTTACTGTTTGGTTGTGTGCCACTTGAGAGAGAGAGAGAGACAACAGCATGCTGTGTTAGGAGAACACGTAAGTGTTAAATGTTCCCTCCACATTGTTGTACAACTGTTCTGCACTATTACTTACTGCATTCGTTTGTACTGCACTTTCCGTTCCTTGCCTGTCAGTGGATCCTTAAGTCTGGCATCATAGCGGGCATACACAATTAGCTGACACACTTTGCGAAATTTGCTTTCTCGTGGAACAGCAAATAGAGGGGTATCAAAAAAGGGGTGGTTTTCCCTCAGATCTTCTTCTCTCTGATTTCTAAACATAAGAAATATTATTTTTGTCACAATCTGATCTGACATGTACTGCATCTGGTATGCTGGTACCTGCCTATCAGAATGGGGTGTCAACCAAACATTTGCAGTTCATTTCAAATGGACTTTACTCTTCCAACTTCATAATTTGTAGTAAGATCTTATTTCATAATGAAACACTCAGTAAAAACTCTACTAATGGTGCCACTAAATATTGTTTAAATGGGATGGGAAGAGGCTTCAAAATGAAGTTATGATTTCAAATCTTTCTATTTGAAACACTACAAAATATCTACCCTCATCTCCACATTCTACATAAAATCTCACTTTTATAGGCTGTACACTGAAGCAGTCAAATCTCAGGATCATGTGTTGTGTACGTAATTCTGTGAAGCAAGATGTCTCAAGTGGTGACACTTTTAACTTGTATTCAGGTCACTCATTAACATCTTGGTGGAGGCACCTGCTTTTCTGACCGTAGTACCTCACGATTTTCATCAGTCCCTCCAAGCAGATACTGGAATAGTGCCTAAAGTTAGGCCATAATCACTTCCAAGTCCTTTTTAGTTTATGTACATACTTGACAACAGTCAACCAAACACTTGGCAATGTATAATAGCCTGAGCTGCAGATTAACAAATTAACAAACAAAGAAACAAATTCACTCACTTGCCTGCTCACTCACCCACTCACTCCATGGTGCAGAGTCCCTCTTAAGAAGCTAAATGTTGATCAACTAGTAAAATATGTCCTCCTTATGTGCAGAAATTTAAGGCCCTACCATATTAACATAGGTCCACCAATGGTCCATATTCTGAACCAGATCAATCCAGTCTTTTAGAATGGTCTAAATAATCTTAGTATGAGGCCCTGTGTCACACTCAGTGTCATTACATAAGCCATTTGTAAATAAGCACACATAATTTTATTGTGCGTAATAAAGCCCTAGTCACTTCCACACAAAGTCTGATGCTGTAGCGTGTTCTGCATGCATTCTGAGTATCTAAACTTATTGTATTTAATTCCTTTAACATGGCCAGTGACAGCAACAATCCCTGTGATTCTGTTAATAATACACATTATTTTAAAGTTCAAAAAGATAAAATGAAGTTTCCCTGTGCACGCCACGAAGGTATATGGGGAGGCGGAGGTATAGGGCCAAACATTCTTAACTTTGGCCACTGGACTGGGAGGAAATAAATCCTGGTACCCACTGAATACAACATATGGTGTGACCCAAACCCAGTCAGGATGCTTTGGTGAAGAGAATCCCTCGTCTCTGCTGGGACGCAAACTACAATTCCTCAGATATCCAGCCATAGCCTAGTTGCTATACTATGGTAACCCGGTCCTTCATCTTCAGGATACCTACCTCAAAGCCTTTCTATGAACAAACCATATTCATACTCATATTCATTCATATTATTTTGCATTATTAAACAAACAAGCACACCAGTAATATATTACAAAATAAAAACAAAACCTGATAATAACTGGTACAATTTATACAAAAATAATTAGTCAGACATAAAGTCTTTTGCAAAATAAACATCACTTCCACGACAGTCTTCAATGTACAGATCTTATACCTCCGCATTTCTGCTTGCTGTCTCTTGGCTTGTAGCAGTTTTATATCGAGATCCTGTGGTCTGCTTCGCGATGAACTCATTCTATTCATGGCACCAATGTCTCCATTTTCCATCAAATGCTCATACGTTTGCTTTAACTTGATTGAACCACTCCGCACACTGCGCCGAATAGACCTGGGAACACAAGCTATATCGTTAACACCCTCTGCCACTGTATATCGGTTACATTTTAGACACATAATTCGCTACTTAACCTGCGAATAGGGGACTTAAATCTCACACTACTCGGCATGGGCCACTATGGTTTTATTACTCAGATACAATGGTATTTGTATTTATAAAATATGACACTAGTCCAGCTGGGCCACGACAAGTAACATCACAACAACACAATGACAGACATTAATGGTTTATTTACTCAACAGTATTAACAATGACCTTTTATTTCAAAATGATACCTTGATGTACTGGCTGGGAGGCTGCAAAAGTGAGAACTCACACTGCATTTCACTAAGACAAATCTATGTATAAGTGGTACAGAATAAGTACAGTAGAACCTCGATCTATCGTTCCCGTATCGATCATTTTCCCGCATCTACCATTCGTCATTTTTGGTCCCGAATAAAGTTCCATATCAATAACGTTATTTATTCCCGCATCCATCGTTCCCCGAACTATCGTTTTCCCGCATTCATCGTATGTAAATCTACGTCCCGACACCGCATTTCC
>Ga0123355_10007578_pt1 | contig 16288 bp, 8 predicted proteins | sample TergutEmb28metaG_3_FD_89872 | JGI IMG/M metagenome (GOLD analysis project Ga0123355, IMG submission 89872) | Embiratermes neotenicus P1 segment gut microbial communities from Petit-Saut dam, French Guiana - Emb289 P1 | ecosystem: Host-associated > Arthropoda: Insects > Digestive system > Gut ...
ACCAAACCACAACGTAACACCAACACACATCGAACCAGAGCAATACAACCCATGAAATAACTCAACAAATAAGTCGCAAGCTCCTGGGGATAGATGTATTAACATCCGAAACATGTTGAGCATTAAATAATGAAATAATAAAGCAAAGTGAAATGAAGTTGGTCCCTCTTTATTCAACTATCAAGATGATGCAAGGTCCAATAAACATAAGACTTATTCTTATCTTAGAACTTAATACGTTATTACATAAACATACATTTTAATTAATTATTTTTCGACCTTTAATCAGATATTTTTACAAATTTATGCCTGATCTTCTTTACGCTAAAATTTTGGAACCGTACGAAATTCCCGTCATTTCCAGGTTTAATTTTATCAGTAGCCGCTACATTTGATTTTACTTCGTTAGGCATTTTCCATTTAGCTTTTCATATATTTGTTTCAGGTATCACATATTTATAATTGATATCTACACCTAAATCCACAGCTAAAAGTACACCAGGCTATCAGTAGAAAAAGCGCCTGCATTGTGTGGACAAATACGGAGCTACATAGTTAAAAGTGACGGTGAGTGGAAAGACTCAAATGATCCTGTTTTCAGCATATACCGTGCACCTTTGTATCAGTACCAACAGAGCTGTGCTTTTCGCGTGCAGTTAAATGGAATACCAACATAATTGCGTGCTTTAATACCAAAATGTAATCTATACGCAACACAAGAATATCTTCTGTGGCAACATGGTGCGGAGAAGTTACAGGAGAAACTCTGTTCTTTTTATATTGATGAAGATCTGGGTAATGTTGTGCTGTAGTAGGAATCTTTAAGAATCAGATTTCGCGCCTAATAGTCACAAGAACCTTCCAAAAGGCCTAATAAAATAATCTTATCGTCCAAAATTATTTTCCAGTATTTGCTGCTGATTACTTTGTAGTAAAATTTTACGAGTTTGCTGTTCAATGTAACGTCAACAACTTGAACATAATTTGTTGTTGTTGAGTGTCTTTGTGAGTGAAGCGAAATTTTTGTTTTGATTTGATTACTGATGTACCCCTTAACACTTTGAAGCGTAGAATTTGTTGAAATAACATCAAAATTACTATCTTCCTACCACATAGTGAACGCTATGCGCCTCGATTATAAAGCAGATCTGCTAATGCTGTTTAGGGAAATAATCACTTTTTTGTGGGTCATACGAAAGACGTTAATACACTTAGTAGGCAAAATGCAGAGACTTTTAATGTTTAAAGTAGGTGGTAAGTATAGTTAACCGCTCCGTTTAAGCGTACTGCAGTATTCCCTACAGTGAACATTGGGCTTAGCTCTTTTACTGTCATCACGTTTTCTGGTAAAATAGTCTAAGTACAAATACAAAGGTAGAATATTTTTTTCATTATTCTTCTGAAACAAACCACAGTGAGCTTCTGTCATAATTTATATTTAATTTTTATCAAAGGGATTAAAAGGATGCTACTCTTTTCCTTGAATTAACTATTGAAAACTGCACCATTGGTTAGGGTTAGGGGAATGAAGTTTACAAACCCTGGTTATAAAGGGGAATTGTTTATGGGGAGATATTTGAGGGAACGGAACAAATTTTTGTTTGTCTTTTGTCTCCATTTCGGTGCTCTTTTGATTAAGTCTGTAGCCCCCCTCTGTCGTCTGTTGTCTTTGCAGCTCTAGTTTGCATTCTGTCATTTTTCGTTATATATTAGTACAGTGAGTATGAGAAATAGGTTACCGGTATTTTTGCAACATGGATGGAAAAATAAGAAGTTCCTTTCTTTCTTCTTAGGAAGGCAAGTAGGCTAAAATATATATTTTAATTTTGTCCTAGTATGCGTAATTGCAGAATGAATGATACGTTTTGAATCCACGATTTCAGAATATAGACATACTCGATAATTTTATTCTTTATTGCATTAGTCCTTCTGCACTCTACTGGCAACTTGTAACCAGGGAAAGAAACCTGTAGGTTGTTACAAGCTGAAAATTTATTTTAAAGAACTGAGAGGCTGTCAGCTCTTAAAGGAGGACTCTGTGTTTTGGATAACTTATTTTGATAGAACAAATAACCGTTACCAGTTCACTATCGCGGTTTACGGTTGTCTGAGTTCCGAGGCTCTTAGTCTGGTTAAAATTAATTTGAAGTTCATCATTGATATAACAATATAAACAGCCGAATAGATGCAACAATTATAATTTTATTAACAATTTCAGTCAGCTCAACATTTCTGGGCGATAATTTCGCCCATCCTCAGGAGCACTAGACTGTGTTTACAGTTTGTGGTATAAAGCACCGACGATGCTGCCTGCACGCAGCATCGTCGGTGCTTTATACCACAAACTGTAAACACAGTCTAGTGCTCCTGAGGATGGGCGAAATTATCGCCCAGACATGTTGAGCTGACTGAAATTGTTAATAAAATTATAATTGTTGCATCTATTCGGCTGTTTATATTGTTATTCTTTATGTTAAACCCCGTTATAAGTTTAATATCATAAGGCTTGAGGCAAACTGCGCCTGCATTTGCCTGGAGGCAATGAGGAAAACATGTGAACACGCCATTTCAGCATGCACGCAGACAACTTACACGTAAGGCTACTTGTCGTGATTTACAAAATGATCTAGAAATTCTAGTTTCTGACTTCGTCTCATGTGGTATGTGTACACATTTTTTGGAAACAGCCTGCAGTACACTGGGGGAAGGAGGTCAGTTCATTGGTCGGAGAGGGGAATGGGGGGAGGAGGAGGAGGAGGAACTGTACTGTAGTCGGAAAGAACAAACTCAGTAGCTACAAAACAAACAGGGAAGAAATTGACCGTGGTTCCGGAAGAGTTTGTATAATATTCAAATTGTTTGGCTTCGCTTCATTGAGGAAGCGTTTTCCCTTTGTGACTTTGCCGCTCCATCCATTCGCCGTTTCTCGTTTTGCTTGCGTAGTTCGCCATTTATCCTACTGGGATGGGAATTCTCTCAGAACAAACGTTTCTCTTTTTTTCTGTCCCATTCTTTCCCCTTTATTTTCTTCCGTTTTTGATCTGCATCTCTTTTATTGGCAAGCACGAATATTTGTGTTGATATATGCCTGTATAATGGGGTGGTCACTAGGAAATCAACTGTAGGACAGTCCGTTGTAATTTCTGCAGTTCTAGCATGAGTTAATGAATCAGGGAGTGGTCAAAATTAAGTACTGTCTTCCTTTTGCAGTTTTTCTTCTTATTCTTAGACAACTGGGCTGATATCTCGATTCAGAGAATCCGTACTCTGTTGTATGCTTTCTTCTGGGTAATTCCTCGGCGACTGAATTTTATATGCCAACGTTTCGGAACACACTGTCTGTTCCATCTTCATAGGCGCCTATGAAGATGGATCAGACAGTGTTCCGAAACGTCGGCATATAAAATTCAGACGCCGGGGAATTACCCAGAAGAAAGCACACAACATTTAGAACACGGCGAAAGTTTGGAATCAAGAATAATCCATACTTTACTCAAAATTGTCTTTTTGCTTTTCCTCAGTCTTTCCGTGTAAATAATGGCGATATTTTGAGCTCAATTTAAACCACGACCACTTTCTTCTCCATAACTCCACATTCGTTATTAATTCGAAGCTGTGCTGTATGTCCTGAAGATGTCGTTAAGTAAACCACGTACGTATATAACAAGTTCAGAAAGACCTCTTCCTTCTTTCCGGCTTTCGATGATAGAACTGGAGATTCTAGAAAAATTTACGTTTGCATGTCTTAGAAATGAAAGTTCTCTCGTTCAGCCTGTAGATAGTCCACTGTCTGAGCTAAGTAGCTCCATGTTTATATAATAGCAGGTAAGTATGAATTAGTATGGAGTATGCGTCATTTGTGCTTATTTATGTACCTACAGCACACATTTATAATCCTGTCCTTAGGCATGTTTGGCCCCAAGCCTCCTATGAGCAAGAGCTGAAATTGTCATGGTCACTTCTGAATACGACCTTTCACTTTCTTAATTTCGGACTTTATAAAGATGTCCGTGCGTACGCCATGAAGGCGTGTGTGCAGTAGATATATAGCGTCTCTCATTTTTAATTGCGACGTTGAGGGGAATTGAGTGTTCAGCTAACGGACCGGCAGCTTTACCCCCGGAAAAAGTTCTACCGGTAGTTTTGGAATTGGAATCTACGTGGGCCCTGGAGCCAGTCTTTACACTTTGGACAAGAGAAATCTCTTGACCGACCCGGGAATCGAACCTCGGTTACTCGGACTTCCAGCCTGTCGTGTAGTCACGATGCTGGCTAATAATGTGCCACTTGGTGTTCGAGATTCAGTTCTGAAAGCAAATTCGAATAGTCTGTAAACAGTAAATTTATTTTGTGTAACAAATCAGGAGACATTTTGTTCAGTTTTCAACAGGCATTTTATTAGTGTTGTTTTAAAAATCGGCAGTTAATACGAAATTTAAAACAGTTCTGGTAATTTAAACCAATAGACAATAGAGTAGAAGTTTAAGCTTCGGTGACGGAACTGCTTTTCAGAAGGAAAAAGCAGGTCCGTCGGAAACGATAATACATATCTATCTATCTATCTACACGGCGTTATATTCCAGAAGAAGGTCTGGTGCTTATTATTTAGAATTTCATATTTTATAAAAATAATGTAATCATCACTGCACATCCATCGCCATTTTCCTTTATATTTCCCGGTTGTTTTGCTCTCTTCCACCCTCCACTTCTGTGTGTATCCTGTATTCTAGATTGTCTCCGTGCGCTTCGTTGGTTCGTCGCTAACTTCCTTCTACAAACCCCGTTCTCTTAGTTTGGTTCTGACTCTTTAGCATCAGTCAAGGAAGCTGCAGGCAAGACGTTTTCTTTGATGTTCATCACATTAATTAGTAACAACAAAATTGTATTTAAACAATGGGGGTTGGTGTAGGAAGGAGCTACTCTGAGTCGCATTTCTAACGGAGGTGGAGGATGGCTGCGTTCTGATGACTTTTGATGCTATGCAGCTATCAGACTGTAGGACGGTCGCACGTACTATTCTGTACAAATCCATATTCTTCGCACCACAACTTAGTAGGCAAGAACGCGTACATTTTAAATGATTTGGGCGTACTTCTGCTGTGTCAATATGCCAATTTATATTTCATCTGCAGTTTTTATGCAGTTGTAAACCCAATTACGCCCCATTCACTTATTCAGTGATCTCTCTGAAGATGGCCGTATATCCGAAACATGTTGGAGAATATTAAAGTATATTTCTCTCTTGCAGCTCTGGAGAGAGCATGTTCCTCAATGAATTGTAAGCAATGTACATTACAGCAAAGAGAACTATAATCTTAATATATGAATTAACTTGAAAGTTTTTTCTATATATATATATATATATATATATATATATGAGAAAAGTTATATTTTCCTAGCATTCTGCTTTCACTTGAGAACACACCAACATAAGAACACAAAAGAATGGGGAGGAACTGCAATTACTGTCAATTCCAAATAAGCGTGGAACATGGAGTATATTATATAGAAATTCGCGAACAACCGACAAGAGACAGTAATGCATATTGGGAATGGGCATGAAACTAAAACCTCACCGTAAAATCTAGCAAGTTTTATCATGGCATTAGATTCTCAGACATGGGTGAATTTGTGGAAGGAACTGCGTAAGGGTTTTGCAAATGTAAGTTTGAACATTGGATTCATCTGGCTCAAGATACTGTGTATTAGCAGGATTTGTGTACAAAGTAATAAATTTCAAGCTTCACTGAAAGCGCTGAACTGTTCACCTATGCCGGTAGTCAGACAGGATTGCTCCGTGGAGTAAACTCCGAAGACCAGCAGGTATGTTGGTTATGCTAATTCTTTATGCAAAAAATCACTACAGTTCAGAGGAACACTTAAAGGCTGCGAGGTGCTAGACGGGATGCGAGTCCAAAAATGAAATCAAGAGAACCAACGTTTGTTCTAACAAATATGGTGATTATTTTGGAAATTACCTATCACTATGGGGTTTTCAGGGAAAATCTTTCGAAATTGGGATACTTTTCGTCAGTTACGCATGCTCCTACTTGCTTGAGACCTTTGTATATAGTCAATGTAAGCCCAGTAGGCTAATTCAGTTTCTGGAAAAGCTTGTTTAAATCAACTCAAGAATATGGAAAATCTCCTTAATAATAAACACTGTCCTATTTTAACACAGAATTTCCAGAAAGTTTGGAAGAAATACACGTAGTTCCATGGAGAACAGAGTCCTTAGGAGTCTGAGTTAGGAAAGGAAATAAGAATTTTCACGAATAATTTGGAAAATGAATGGATACAGACTTTCGAAAATAACACTAAATTAGAAACACGGAGTATATTAAGGTTAAAGAAAGGCATAAGGGAAGATGGAAATATGACATAAAATCAGCTAAAGAAACACACGTTTTTGCAAAGGTAGAATATTTCCATCGGCACTACAGACTGTCGACGACTGTAGAGATAACAACCTCACTGCGACAGAGCGACCGCAGCCGGCTCGCTCAATGAGCCAAGTTAGATAAGGAAACCGACAGGAAGGAACAAAGATGGGACCAGGTAAACCAAGGGCTATATATTTATCAGAACAACCTTTCGAACAAACGCTATAGAGAAAATGAATCGTAGATTTTGTATCTGTAACATGTCTCAACGATTTTCGATGTAATGGAAACAACAAGGAAGAAAGGCGTCAGAATTATTTCTTTTGGCAATCGTCCTAAAACTAGTTAGAGCAGTCTGGGCTGTGCACGAAGAATAAAAAGCCCGTCAGTTTCTATTATGTAAAATAATCAATTCACATTTCCTCTTAACGGGCTAGTATTCTGCTGTCATTACATATATTTTATATTTATTATAAAAACAAAACAAATAGCAGTGGTAGACGAATACATTTTAAAATAGTTTAATTTTTCACTACTGCGAAAATTCATTTTCTGGTCCGCTGGGTTATGACACAGCACAATCTGGTAAGTGGTACATGAGCACCAACTTTCAGGATAAAAAATCTGTCTCCTCCTTCAAAGGCGAAGTCATGAATTGAATGCAGGATTTTCCTTCGTAACGTTTGTACTCACTTAGTAGCGGACATTGCTTCATAATTCAGAATACCATAAAATTAAGAGGTAAAATTTGAGTTTTGTTCCAAAATTTTTCAGTTTTGTTAATAACAAATAATTTGGATTTTTTTTAAAAAAAAAAAGGTATGGTTTTTATTTTGGTAAACGTTAGGGACAAGAGTCTCTTTGAAGTTCAAGATGTAGGTTTGTTTGTTTCTTTCTTTCTTTTTTTCTTTGTTTGTTTGTTTGTTTTTGGCGCAACAACCCCCCAGGCCAGGACCTCCTCATTAACGAGATTTACGTATAGATTTACTTATATATCACACAACGACGTACCACCGTCGATAGGACTCCTCTGGACGAGTGATCAGTTCGTCGCAGAGACTTCTATCTGGCATCACACAACACTCACAAAAGAAAAACATTCAGGCCCGGTGGGATTCAAACCCACAATCTCAACAGGCGAGTGGCCGCAGACCTATGCCTTAGACCGCGCGGCCACTGGGACCGGCTCAAGGTGTAGGTAGTAAGATGATATTAGAAGGGCGGGCTGTTCTTAAGAGGGTAATGAATGGTAGGTTATATGAAGTGCCGGTATTTCTTGACCAGCTTGACTAGAATTTTCTCATCTAAGACCCGAACAAACAGAATTTAAATTTTCTTGAATTTATTGTAATAAGTCTGACTACTGAAACGAACATAAATTATGAACGACACTGAATATGCACATCTTCACTTCTTTTAGTATTATTATGTTTTATAGTTTCGAATAATACCTCATATGCTTATTCATATATTTTTCAGTATTAAGGGAGCGCAGGTTCGATTACCATATAATATGCCCGACTAGCGGTGAACTGTCATCTGAATGCCAAAATGGCGCAGTTAGCATAGTTAGCAGGCTAAGAGCTGAACATCCGGCGAGTCGCTTTTCAATTCTCCTATGAGATCAAAGATTTAGCTTTACGCACGTTCGCCCAAATCAGCTATCGCGCTCATCCAATACCTGGTGCAAAGAGTGCAGAAGATATTTTCCCCCCAGGCGGATAAATCGGCCGTGTCGTGAAGCTGATCACTCACCTCCATCCACTGCCATTTGTAAGAATGAGAACAGCTGCACCTCCACTCTTCCTGTTTGTCTCCATGGAGTTTACAAGAACAAATGTTCTTTTACATTTACTTGAAATTTATTTTATATGTATATGACACTGCTTCCATAAAGTAACCTTTTCCCTGTCCACACCGTGAGGACATATAAGAAGAGTTGAGGTAGAGTTCTCATTCTTGACCTTGTCACTAGATGTGTTACGGCTTTAATGCAAGTATATTACTGGTAATAATAATAATAATAATAATAATAATAATATCTCAGTTTTTAAGTGTGTAATGATCACAATATCACTTAAATATTAGCCAAGTATTAATTTGGTTTAAAACTCTTTAAAATGTTTAGAAAATCTCGTCTCACAGAACTCATTGAATGTTTGGCTACGAGATCTCGTATTAACACGTTTGCCATCTTCATTATTTCATTTACCACTCTATTATATTTTCTTTATATTCTACCTTTCCTGTGTGAACGTCTGAAGTGTTACATCGCTACTGGGCTCGTGTATTTTTTTATTTAATAGAATATATAGATCACCTGTAAGGTATGTAACAAAGACTTGAAGTTTTGTTCTATTAAATAAAAAAAAAACAAATACTCCTATCTCAAGTGTTTTGTGTATGACAAGTTGTTAAAACTCCGACAATCATTTCGAATAACCCTGTATTTTTTGTCCTGCTGAAAACAGGAGTACACTAATAATTCACCCACAATTAAGTGTACTCAGTTTTTTTATCACATTTCTTACGGTCCCTTACTCTGCTCAGTAACTGCCCTCTGCCTGACTCTGGATGCACTTATTCTGACCTCTTGGACAATCCTTCGGGTCCAAGAGGAATATAAGCCCTCCAGCAACGTCAAGGAAGCACTTGCGAGGAGGGTTCCTCTTCCCTACAGCGTCACCTAAATTTTTTGTTACGTGTTAAGTATCACCAGTTCTTGATCCGTCATTGTAACGTGGACGATACGTAACCAAAACAGTTTTGTTTATACTCACTTCCTTGCCTTTGGTTGCGTGACGAGAGGGCCGCTGAAACCCAAAAGCTGGAACTTGCAGTGTTGCGCTCTTAAGCATTAGCTCAATCGCCCCGCTACTTCCCACTAAAAGACCCATCATGGTTGGAAAGTTCTGCCCGGAATTAAGGGCGGGAGTGTCCCTGAATATTACGGACAACCATTGCATGGAAACTTCTTAGATTCTGCCACGGCTGAGTTATACTGAATTACTGAGCAATCTGTCGTATGGCGGTTTACATGACATTCATAATGTACACTGTTTTTTTCTCCTACCTGCATTTGCCGCTAGGTTAACCATGTTTTGTCTTGTCTCTTACGCTGCAAAGCACCAAACCTTATGCTGTCTTCATTTAACGAAGGATACCAGGTCTTCTGGTGGTTCATTTGCTACGAAGCATCAAGACTTCACCTGCGTTATTTGCTGCCAGGTGTCAGAGGACTTCCGCTGCCTACATTTATTGTAACGCCTCAAGTTTTTGCTGTCTCCATTCATCGCAATGGATCATGTTCCCGTCTCTCTCCATTCAACGAAAGGCACCACACCTTCTACCCTCTTCATTAACAGCAATGGATCAGGTATTACAGTCTTCATTGAATGCAAGGCACCAGGAAATTTGTTTATTTATTTAAGTAATTTGTACCATTTGATCTCTACCATCGTTAACCGCCTTAAGACCGGATTAATTGGGTTTAATACTGGGTCAAGGGGCGGATTGTTGTGAGCAGATAATAAATTTTCGGGCCCCAAATTGCGAGGAATTTCTTGATTAGCAGAGCAAATAAGTAGATGCATGAACTTATTTAAGTGTAATGTGGTATTAAGTGCTCTAATGCAATCGCCATTTTATCTCTAAACAATCCTGGATGGTCTGCGCAGAGGAGACCACGAATATCCAGATTTCCTTCCGACCAAAGGAGATTGCACATGCCCTGAATTCGTAATTGGATGATCCGTCACGCTGCGGCGAACAGAAAATGCATTATTCCTGGCATCGAATAAAACGAGATCCATCCTTATAAAGTTCACTTAATTGACGCTACTAAACTTCCTAGTCCAGTCATTTTGAGACTGTCTCTACGTCTTGTTATGGAGCGAAATTTTAGAGACAGAGAGATACAAAGAATATAGTAGAAATAGTAAAGAACTTGAAATACAAAAGAATCACTTATATTTTGGAGCATCAAGTTTTCAGAGGTTACCCAGTCTGCTATTGTTCGCATCTCTGACAGGAGTAGTATGCAAATAGGGACATTAAAATTGTGAAAATAGGGCCTTGCAAAATGGCTCCCGAATTTTCACTTCCTGATTAATTCTAAAGTACATAACTTTGATGAAAAGAATGATTTGATGATGCTTAATACGAGGGAGCTAATATTTCGATAAATTCCAATTGGGAGGACTGAATGAGAAGCATGTTTTATCAACATATAACGTGTGAAATATCGTAGTATTTTCCTGAACACGGAGGGTGCGTGTAGGTGCTTGGTGCAGGTGACGATTTGGTTGCGCGAGAGAAATTTAAAAACCAATTACATTCTTTGAGGTTTATCGACTGACCAGAGGGTTCCTTTATAAGGGCTCAAAATGTCACTCATTTTCTTCTGAAATATCAGGCACAAAACTTTAATTTATCTGCCACACCATTGTTTTAATTTTTTAGCGGGCTCGACCTTTAATGGGAATTCGTTTGCAAAAAAAAGTAATGCCGGAAGAAGATATCTTCACTTTTCACCACACTTGTTTATTTCAATTGTTTTGTGCCCAGGACGGAAGATAAATGTGACACATTTAACGTTCGTGTTTCCGTGCATCGTTAATGTAATTACAATTGATAACCAACAAGATGCAACTATTTTGATTTATTTACTTCCAATCAACTCTACATATTTCGGGCGATGTTTTCGCCCATCATAAGGAGCATATTACTGTAACTACAGCTTCTGGTATTTTCCACCGATGTTGCTGCTGGTTCAGCCAGCAGCAACATCGGTGGACAATAACAGAAGCTGTAATTACAGTAATATGCTCCTGATGATGGGCGAAAACATCGCCCGAAACATGTAGAGTTGATTGGAAGTAAATAAATCAAAATAGTTGCATCTTGTTGGTTATCAATTGAAATTAAACGTGACACAGTTTGTTGAGAGGTATTATCCTACCACATGTGTTAGGTGCATTAATAACCAGAACTTGTTATTACAAAGATTATAAACCCCGTCAACATTCTTTTCGTGTGGCGGCAATAGTAAAATATCCAACAATTCAATCGGTAATGTTTGATTCGAACACAAAAGTTACATGACTTACTTACTCCATGCAACAGTGTCCTTCTTGAGAAGCTAACCGGCTCTCAGCTAGTCAAGAAATTCCTCGTAATTTATGGAACCGTAAGGTTCATTACCGCGTTTACAAGTGCCAACCACCTGCCCCTATCCTAAGCCAGATTAATCCAGTTCATTCCCCCATTCCACTTCCTGAAGATCCATCTTAATATTATCCTTCTGTGTAATGGGGATGGTTGCCTTGAGAATCCCAGTAACTCATTTTTTCTACATTCATTTCCATTCCATAGCATCTTACAGTTTCGATTATCAATCAAGCCTCATTAAACTGTTTTTGCCTTAGCCAGTAGCTCAAGGTCATCCACATTTTTCGTAGTGCAAATTAATTTTTCTCCTGTTCTTAAGTCCCCAAAACCTTCATGAGTTTCCTTCATAAGGTATTTGCTGTACACGTTGAATAGACTCGGCGACAAGCACCGTCCTTTTCTAACTCATCTTCCAATCTGCTTGTCTCCTCCTAGACCAGTTTTTTTAAACCCTCTGATCCATGTACAATTTGCTGATCAACCTGCTTTCTTGCCAATCGATACTGGTTTCCTTTAGGATCTGCATTAATTTGGTACAGTTTATATGGTCAAATGTGTTCTGCCAGTCTATGCAACAAGCAGCCAATTATTCGTCTATTTCAAAGGACTCGTTCTTAAACAGCATCCTTGTCTAACTCCTCTTCCGACCTTCACGCTTGTCGTCTACCATTGGTCCAATCATACTTTAACTTTCTGATCCATGCACAGTCTGCTGATCTATCTTCTTTGGCGCTAGTCGGTACTGGTTTCCTTCAGGATCTGCATTAATTGGTGCGGTTTACGCGGTCAAATGTGTTCTGTCAGTCTATGAAGCAAGCAACCAATTATTCAGCTATATCAAAGGTTCTGTCCGATAATTTCTCATCATTCAAATTGAATCCCTATTCCCTTTCCTCTTCTAAATCCAAACTATCTTCTCCAACTACGTCCTCAATTTTATTTTAAATCCTTCGTCGAAGCATCTTCGATACTATCTTTGCTGTAAGAACGATGAGGCTGAATGTGCGATGGGTGCTGCATTTTACGACTTTTGGCTCTTCCGTTCAGGAAAACATTGTAACGTCAGTGAACATCATGCGGTACTCTACACTTTCATATATGTTGTCGATCAGTCGTGTTTGAGATTATCTTCTACCAGCAATTCGAGTACATCCCCAGGTACATCATCATCTCCTGCAGCCCTCTTAGCCCTCCTTGATAGGTTTTCGTCTCGAAAGGAATAAAAGAAAAATTCAGTAAATTAAAAATAATATTAAATAATATGTCCATTGAAGAGTTACTACACTTAAATAGCTACATCAGTGAGCAAATTTGACGTCCGGATGACAGTACATGGTGATAAATTCTTATAATAAAACCAACTAGATGCACTAATTTCTCGAATTTATTTTTGGAATAAAGCTCTACATGTTTCGGACAGTTCCTCTGTCCATCATCAGGAGTTTTTCAGTGCACACACAGCAATGGTACGTCATACAGGTTTGCTGACAGCTTGCTAGCAGGATCCGGTGAAAATCTCCTGATGATGGACAGAGGAACTGTCCGAAACACGTAGAGTTTTATTCCAAAAATAAATTTGATAAATTAGTGCATCTAGTTGGTTTTGTTATACGAATGCAGTGAACACTAAGCTGGCAGCCTGTGTCTCTCTCACCCCATCTCCATTCTCGATATTCCACGATATTTTCTTACAGTGTTTCATTCTTGTCTTTGGTATATTTTTACTATCACGCCCACATAAATATATGGTTCATTTTACACCTTAGTTCTTCCAGTGAATGCCTCTTGATGTAAAGCTCACTGTCATTCCATTATTATTTATAATTTGTTTCTAATTTTGGTCTTCTTTGTAATGGCACCCTGTAACTCAGCAGGTGAGTGTCAAAGTTTCGGAGTAACATTGTTCCTCCGTTTTCCTAGTAAGATGGATTCAGACGATTTGTTTATTCGGAAATTGTTTTAACCAGTACGAAACTACACTGCATATTAACCGACAGGGAAACGGTGGAAACCTGAAATCTCACATCAATTAGTGTTCCGACACTACTTTAAAGATCACAAAAAGCGCAGTTCGAACTGATTTGTTGTTCGATATCTGTTTTATTTATTCTAGAAGTTTCACTGGCTAAGATCGATTTCTGCCCGGTCGTTGTCTCATAAAATGTACGTCTCTATATTTTTATTGTGATTTTGATTATTTGAATAATGAAATCCAAATTATATACATTCGTTTTGTACCTCATAGAAACGACAATTTGTCCCCTTTACAAACAAAAGCTGGTCAAAGTTGTCATGGAAATAACCAATCTTTTATCTAGAATCATACAAGACACATTAAATATGGATTTTAATTAAAACATATTTTTTTAATGCTAGTGCAAGTAGTAAAAGATGGTAACATCTGTGCCTTACAGGATTAAACAAATTTATTCAAAATATTTAAGATCTGTAAGATTGCAGTTTAGGACGCAGCCAATGTTGGAGAACACGGGTGAGTAGGTGGGAAGGCGCAGAAGAGGACTCGGGTAGATCCAAGAAGACTATCAGAGACAGAGGGAAAATCCTTTTGATGCTGTTTGCATTTCGCTTCATGTTTGCTATATTGTTTGCCAAACTAATGCGTTTTTACAATATTATTCCCGGCAAAGCGTCTGCCGGTTATTGAAGCGAATGGATGTAAGCTCCGCCCATTGGCAGGCACTGTGAACTATGGTTTGAAGATGTCTACGTAGAATACGTTTTAATCGTTTGTGTAGAGATACACACGGCTGGTCCTAATACATATAATTATGCATCCATGTGAAGTCAGTGTTGACACATGTAAATACACACACTCGCACCCGGGACCGTTCGTCTGAATTCAGAACTTGTTGAGACAGATCTAGCCAGCATTCACGTCTTGCTCTTCTGTCGTTATGCATGATGCCAAGAAGATACGAATAAAAGCAAAAGAAGGTAGCAATAGTTGGTAGGAGACTTTTCGTTGGAGTCGGTTTGCAGTGGCTACTTTGATTTACAAATTTAACAGTGCACATTGAAGTGTCAGTATCAATTACTGCATGTCGTATCTTACAAGCTGTATTGCAATATGAAATTCCAAATTCAGAAAAAAACTAGCTAATCCATGAAGACGAACACTTGAGCCGAAACATGTCGTTCGCCGTACAAGTACTGTATTGTTTGTGAAATATTGGTTATGTTGTGCCATAGCCGTTTATTGAACTCGATATTCAATTTTAAATTTAATGTTAATATTCAATGCTTACTGCTTTTTTTGTTCTGTCTTTTCGTTTAGTATAAATGTAGCTGAATTTATACAGCTTTTCAGATTAGTGAGGTTAGGTTAGGTTAGGTTAGGTTAGGTATTGCAACCGTCCTTTCCTGCCCGTACAAAAACCTAACTAGCTCGCGCCGCTTTGCACGTTCTATCTCATGGTATATTTACGTGTAGGCTTTCTCAGACGGACTTCACAGTGTCAGCATTAGCAACTGATAGTAGATCATTTATTTTATTTACTACTTATTTCAAATTTAACACCAAATTTAGCAGCCAGCAATCTGAAGTAACCACGGCGGTTGTTTTTAGTTACAAAACTATCACACGACATTTACCACCATTGGGTGCTACCGCTAACGTTGAACTCTTGTCCATCACTCTCAACTTTTTCTAGTGATTTTCCTACTCCCACGCTCGAAAAGATGATACAAATAAGTCTTATAGCAGTCAGTTATGTTCGGACCATAGTAAAACAGAAGGAAAGTCTAGTGTCTCGTCGTCCATCCTGTCCTAAGACTACAAAAGATTCCTTACAAAGTGTCAGTTGGAGACACTGCCGTTGCTCCAGAAAACTAGCCTTCAAAATGACCAAGGTAAATGTCTTGTAACTAAAAACAACCGCAATGTTTACTTCAATTTTAACACCAACTTTTAGCAGCCAGCAATCTGAAGTAACCATTGCGGTTGTTTTTAGTTACAAGACTATCACACGACAATGATCTACTATCAGTTGCTAGTGCTGACACTGTAAATTCCGTCTGATACAGCCTACACGTAAATATTCTCTGAGATAGAACATGAAAACCGGCGCGAGTTAGTTAGGTTTTTGTACGGGTAGGAAAGAACGGTTGCCGTATCTTAGAATCTTTTGTTTTTTGTAGGCACCAAATGTGCACGTGCACAGGACTTTAATTCTGTTAACTTCCTAGATGTGACGTCGTGTAATTTACTAGAGAAGTATCAGTATTATGGGAAGACTACTGCTGCCTCCGTATGTAGTGTATTAATCCGTCTACCCTGAAATGGAGTCTACGAAGCATTGCTATATTTCTAACAATACTACACGACATTACATCCCAAAAGACTGCAATATTGACAGTTACTTCCAACTGCACGGAGGTTGTGTTTTCAATAGACTATATAGGAGTTACTATAATCCACACTGAGGAATGATGTCTATATTCGCCAAACATTACTTTGAAACCTGAAGAAGTCTTATGTTCACTTCAATTTATCAACCAACGAATGCACATATAATTTCACATAAAACACATTTAAAACATTTTAAAACAATTTAAAACACTTTAAAATACTCCGACATGTTTGATCTTGTCAGATCATCAGGGAGCTTTGTTCCTTGCTAAAGTTATATTACGGTATTCACAATTCAATTCGTATTTGCAAACGAGGTGTTGTGGCAGCATATCATGTTGTGTGGGAATGTGTTGTGGAGCAGTGG
>Ga0123355_10007579_pt1 | contig 16287 bp, 15 predicted proteins | sample TergutEmb28metaG_3_FD_89872 | JGI IMG/M metagenome (GOLD analysis project Ga0123355, IMG submission 89872) | Embiratermes neotenicus P1 segment gut microbial communities from Petit-Saut dam, French Guiana - Emb289 P1 | ecosystem: Host-associated > Arthropoda: Insects > Digestive system > Gut ...
CGCGCAGATGAAGGCGCACCTTATGTCTGATGAGAAAAATTGGGATTATGTCGATGAGGAGCTTTTGAACATCGAGGAGGACTTTCTTTATGTCCAGCTATATCTCACGCATGACGAGCATGGCTATGCCCTTTTAGAGCGCATAAAATATGGCATATCAGAGTTCGGCAAAATGGATTTTGGCATAAACATGGGTAGTCTTTTGCTCGAATATAAAGTGCGAAGCGATGAAGGATGGGTTGACAATTGGAAAAAGTATTACAAGCCGATTGAGATCGGTAAAAACATCGTAGTTCGCCCTGAATGGGAGGAATATAGCTCCCCTGATGGCTCGCCAAAAACTGTTTTCGCCATAAACCCAGGGCATCTTTTTGGGACAGGCTTGCATCAATCTACCCAGCTTTGCCTTGAGCATTTGGAGGATATGGTTTCTAGCGACACGCGCATGTTGGACATCGGCTGCGGCAGTGGAATTTTGTCGCTTGTGAGCCTTATGTTGGGCGCGGAATCCGCTTTTGCGCTCGATTTAGAGCCGGGATGTGAAAAAGTTGTCGCTGAAAATGCCGCACTTAACAATATCAATATGGACAAGCTTGTCGTTCGCGCCGGTAATGCGCTAATCGACAAAGAACTCATAGCTGAAATTCATGAAAATAAGTATAATATAATCGTGGCTAATATCGTGGCGGACATAATTATCGCCCTTTTACCGCTTGTTAAGAAAGCTTTGGCCAAAAACGGTGCGTTTATTACCTCCGGCATCATAACTGAGCGGCTGGATGATGTAACTTCTTCTCTAGAGAGCGCAGGTTTTATTGTTGATAAAGTGACACACAAGGACAATTGGGCTTCTGTGGTCGCTCGCTTCAGAGCCGTGGAGGAAGCGTAGTATGCATCGTTTTTTCAGCAATTGTGACGACGTATCTATACAAAAAGACGACATTAATCACATCGTCAATGTGCTTCGTCTTAAAGTTGGCGACGAGGTAATCATTTGTGACAATAGCTCAATCGACCATTTGTGCCGCATTAACGCGCTTTCAAAGTCAGGCGTGGAAATCAAAATTATAAGCTCTGCCCCAAACATTTGTGAGCCGCGTGTACAAATTACGCTCTTTCAAGGGCTTCCAAAGTCTGATAAAATGGATTTAGTCGTGCAAAAATGCGTGGAACTTGGCACGGTTCGCATCGTTCCTGTTGAATGCAGCCGCTCGATTGCAAAAATTTCGGGAAACGCTGATAAAAAGCTGGCGCGTTGGCAAAGTATCGCCGAAAGCGCCGCAAAGCAGAGCGGTCGCGGGATTATTCCCAAAATTGGAAGTGTGCTTAACTTCAACAGCGCCGTGGATCAAATGAAGGGCTATGACCTGGCTTTAATGCCGTATGAGCTTGAAGATGGCAACGCGATAGGCGAAGTAATTACAAGATATTCCGAAATCAATACCCTCGCCATTTTCATAGGCCCGGAAGGCGGCATAAGCGACGAAGAAGCCGAGTTCGCAAAGTCGCAAGGTATATTTTCCGTAAGCCTCGGGCGGCGCATATTACGCTGTGAGACGGCTGGATTTTGTGCTTTGACTTTGAGCCTGGCATTTTTAGGAGAATATTAATGAAATCAATCTATTTTGACGCGGCGGCGAGTACTAAACCTTCCCGCGAGGTGCTTGAATGCTTTAATGAAGTTTCAACAACATATTATGCTAACCCTTCAGCTCTCCACAGTGCGGGCTTTTCTGCTGAGAAAGTCCTTCAGCAATCTGCAGCCACTATAAACAAGCTAATTGGTTCGGACCAATTCGAAATATTTTTCACCTCCGGCGGCACCGAGAGTAATAATCTCGCCATTTTCGGCATGGCTCTCGCTCGTCCGCGCACGCATCGCCATATTATCACGCATTTAGGCGAGCACCCTTCCGTCACGCAGGTTTATAAGAAGCTTGAGGCGGATGGCTTTGAGGTTACTTGGCTCAGTGGCATCGTTACGCCCGAAATGGTCTGCAACGCGCTTAGAGACGACACTGCGCTCGTTAGCCTCGCGCACGTCAATAACGAAACCGGGCATATAAACGACATTGACGCCATAGCAAAGGCAGTTAAAGTCAAAAATAACAAAACCTACTTCTTCTCGGACGGCGTGCAAGGCTTTGGGAAGATCCCTGTAAACTTGCATAGTATCGACGCTTATAGCTTCTCAGGCCATAAAATCGGTTGCGTCAAAGGCGTCGGCGGATTATGTTTGAGCAAAAAAGTCCGCGTAATTCCGCAAATTCTAGGCGGCGGCCAACAAAAAGGGATGCGTTCCGGTACGGAAAATACCGCGTCTGTTGCCGCGCTTGCTAGGGCGGCGGAAATGGCTTTTGTATCAATGGAAGAAAGCCGCGCGAAAGTTCTTGCGGTAAAAAACGAACTTCTAAAGCTTGAACAAGAACTTGTAGACGTCCAAATAAACGGCAATTCTTCGCCGTACATACTTAACATGAGCTTCTTAGGCGTGCGCTCCGAAGTACTTCTACACTCACTTGCGGAAGCCGGCGTTTTCGCCTCAGCAGGTTCAGCCTGCTCCTCGTCAAAAAAAGATAAAGAAAAGAATGCGCTCCATGCATTCGGTTTTGACAAAAACATTATAGAAAGCGCAATCCGCTTCAGCTTTTCATCGGACAACACGCTCGAAGAAGCAGCTCGTGCGCTGGACTTAATTTGCGACAAAGTCAATACTTTACGAAAATACACAAGAAAGTAGGCAAAATCGTGAGAAAAGCACTTTTAGTCAAATATGGTGAAATCGCCATTCGCGGCAAAAACAGGTATATATTCGAGAATCAGCTCATCGCCGCCATCCGAAAAAATATAGACAACCTCGAGGTTAGCCATTATATAAAAAAAGAGCAAGGCCGCCTCGTTATCTATAATAGAAACGGCGAGACGGATATCGAAGCGCTAATCCCCAGAGTGCGCGTAGTTTATGGGGTTCTTGGCGTGTCCCCTTGCATAATACATGATGATCAGGACTTCCAAGTGATTCGTGAGCTTGCTCTTAGGTATTTTAAAGACCGCTACCCTACTCTGCCTGAAGGAACTACTTTTAAAGTCTTTGCCAAGCGCGCGGATAAAGACTATCCGCTTAATTCATTGGAAATTACTGCTGAAATTGGCGGCGACATACTTGACCATTACCCGCATATCAAGGTCGCCATGAAGAATCCCGAGATATCTTTGTATGTCGAACTTAGAAACGATGTACACATTTATTCCGAAACGATAAAGGGAGTCGGCGGACTTCCCGCGGGGTCGTCGGGTAAAGGCGTGCTACTTTTATCAGGCGGCATAGACAGCCCGGTCGCAGGTTTCCTTATGGGCAAGCGCGGCATAAGCTTAGACGGCGTATATTTCCACTCGCCGCCCTACACTTCTGAGCGTGCGCTGGAAAAGGTTATGGATCTCGGGCGAAGATTATCCCTGTTTTCAGGTGGTCAGACGCTCCATGTTGTGAATTTTACTGATATCCAACTATATTTATACGATAATGTTTCGCCTGAAAAAATGACGATACTTATGAAGCGCGTAATGCTTCGCATGGGCGAGCGTGTGAGTGAGAAAATCGGCGGGTTTGCACTGGTAACGGGCGATAGCGTCGGACAAGTAGCGAGCCAGACCCTCAGAAGCATCCATGCCGTCGAGTCCGCTACGACATTGCCAATAATTCGCCCTCTGGCAGGCTTTGACAAGCAAGAAATCATTGATATCGCTCATGAAATAGGCACTTTCGACATTTCTATAAGGCCTTACGAGGACTGTTGCACTATTTTTGTTGCAAAGCATCCCGAGACTAAGCCAAAAACGTCTATTATCGAGCGTATTGAAGAGCAGATTATGCCGGGTCTTTTGCCGCTTATTGAGAAGGCTTTGGAAGAGATCGAGACTTTTGAGGTGTAAGAAGAGGCATTATCACATATATACTCACATGAACCGAAAAACGTCCGAATCAGCACTTTATCTGGACGTTTTTCGGTTCGTTTCACGTTTATAAGCAAATCTTCACTAACTAATACTTGCAAAAATATGGTTTTTACAGTAGAATGATTATGTTTATTATCTATTGTACAGTGCCATTCTGCTCAAACAGTGCGCATTTGCGCTGTACTTTTAGTCACTATTAAGGTTTGCAGAAAAATTCCAGGAGGTATTTTATGAGTGATAAGGGAAGGCAGTTCATGAAAAGCGATTGGCCTATGGGCGCAATGGAAAATACTGACCAGATTAAAGGCGTGCCAATGCCGCCATTTGAAAATGCTTGGGATGAAGACGCGCTTATCGCTCTGCCCGACCCAAAGGCGTCCAAGCTCAAAAAGAGGGATATCGTTCAGGTTTTTGAAGAGCGCATAACTCGCCGCAAACTAGGCGCAGGTTCTATGTCTATGAGCGACTTGTCGTTTTTGCTATGGGCAAGCGCAGGTATGAGAGGAATCGTTGCCGGACGCATTTTCAGAACAGTTCCGTCCGCCGGCAGCCGTCATCCGTTTGAGAGTTTTTTCTACGCCGATAAAATTGATGGACTTAAACCAGGTCTTTATCGTTATATCGCGCAAAGGAACGCTATTATTCCGGTTTCTTTCCAAGAAGGCTTGAAAGAGGAGCTTTCAAAGTGTATGAAGAATCAATGGTTTAATTGCGCTGTCGCTATTTTCTGGGTATTCAACGCCTATAGATGCGAATGGCGCTATACTCACCACTCGCATAAAGTATCAACGATAGATGTCGGACATATCGGACAAAATGCATACCTTGCCGCCGAAGCTCTAGGCATTGGCTGCTGCACAATCGGCGCGTATTTGCAAGATATCGACAATTTCTTGGGCGTTGATGGCGATAGTGAGTTTTGTGTATACATCGGCGTTTTCGGTCCTTACGAGGGTGATGGTGGTGCAGGTCCCGGCTGGAGCGCCGCGCCTGTTAAGTAGCGTAATTATATAGTCAAAGCCTTGCCGTTTGTAATCGGCAAGGCTTTTTTTGTTGGGGCATGTGATGGTTGGAGGGTTGTGTGGGCTTTCGTAGGGCGAGCACACGGTCGCCCGTTGCTATGATGCAGTTTCTATAAACCCCAGCACCTAAACTCCCAACACCTCAAACAAAAACACACACTTTTCCCTATCGCCCTTCTCATAAAGCTCATGCCACTCGGGCACTTTTACAATCTCTTTCATAATTCCGCCAAGCTTCTCCAGCGTGCGCCTTGAGGCCGCGTTATCCGGATTGCATGTAATTATCAGCTCACTCATTCCATGCCTCTTTGCAAGTCCAAATATCAACCTGCACGCCTTGAGCGCATAATTATTGCCCCGAAACTCCTCATGCACCCGATAACCAATATGCCCGATATAATAAACATCGCGCTCATCAGCCACCTGAAGGGTAATTTGCCCGACGATAACCCCACTCCCTTTTTTTATGATACGCATGACATACAAAGGAATCGCACCGGGGATGCATTTGTCAATTTCTAAATATATCTCTGAGTCCGCAAGATCCTGCGCGGATAAGAACTTGAAATTTTGCAAGAAAATACCTCCCCTACTTCGGATTATTGTACGCCTTAATTATATTCTTTTCATGAGAACAAAGCAACATCCCTAGACGCTTTTACATCACAATAACCAACATATCCCTCATCTTGCAATCTAGCCAAAAACTTTTTTAGCTTTGCAGGTCGCTCAAATATCGAGATGCAATACTCTCCTTTGAGCTCGCAAGCCACTTCATAAGCTTCAACATAATCATTTTCAAAGAACACGGCGATTTTTGGCTTGTTGCCGGGAATTTTGAAGTTTTGCTCCAGCATCAAGTCGAATATCCGTTCAAGCCCAATGGAGAAGCCGACTGCCGGTACGCGCTCATTTACGAATTTGCCGATTAGCTCGTCGTATCTCCCGCCCCCGGCTAATGAACCTGAATACGCCAAGCTCTCCACCTCAAACACTGCGCCGGTGTAGTAGCCCTGCCCGCGAACTAATGTGATGTCGAACTCGCAGCTGTACCACACGGCTATTTCATTCACCATGTCAACTATTTTGCGTATGTTTTGTACAAACTCTGTTTCGCCGATTAAGCTCATGCATTTCTCCATTGAAAAATCTCCCTCGCGGATGTATTCTATGAAACGCGCGCAAGCCGCTCGCCCGGAGTGCTCAAATACTTTTTGTTCAAGTTCTTGTTCAATTCCGTCCACACCGATTTTGTCCATCTTATCGAAAATGACGCAAAGGCCGGCTATTTCGTCTTGTGCGAAGCCAAACTCGAGAAATAGCGCACTCAAAATCCGCCTGTCGTTTATTCGCACTCTGAAATCGCCGATATTTAAGTTCGTCAAAGCCTGCGCTGTGACCACAATCAGCTCCACCTCAGCCCAATACGAGTCCAGCCCGACGATATCTATATCGCATTGGACAAACTCCCTATAGCGACCTCGTTGTGGGTTTTCCGCGCGATATGCGTTGCCTATTTGGATGCATTTCATAGGCAAAACTAACCTCGAACGATTGTTCGCATAGTAGCGACTGAGCGGCACTGTCAAGTCATAACGCAAGCCGATGTCTGCAAGTTTATCAAACTCCTGATTGTTAATCGCCCGGCTTAACTTCTCACCACGCTTCAGCACCTTAAACATCAAGCTAAGATTATCGCCGCCCTCGCTATTGTCAAGATTGCCGATGTCCTCAAGTACCGGCGTTATAATTTGGTTAAAGCCGGCTTCCTGATACGTTTCAAAGATGCTCCGCTCTAGAAATTGCCTAAGCTGCGCCTCTCGCGGCAGATAATCCCTTGTTCCTTTTACTGTTTTTGTTCTCATGATAAATCCTCCTCTTTAATTTTCCCCAACAAAAAACCACTCGGTATGCCCGAATGGTTGGAAAGTTTGCCAAAAACAACCCCATCATCACGAGCACGACCAAAAGCGACCATACTCGTGAAAAGATCACGAATTACGACCGCCGGTGTTTATGATGATGGTTTTGCATGAAAATAAACATTTGTTTTGCCCTCTTTCGATATTGATTAACTATAGCATACCACGCTCTGATTGATTTTGCAAGATGTTTCTCTTCCTCATTGCATTTATAGCCCCAAAGCGTCGTCTTGCTCAACACTTCAGGGCTATATGTATCCTTATTTATTTAAGTCCCATACTTATCATAAGAGCCTTGTCTACCCGCTCCATAACCTCGTCTGAGAGCCTGCAAATTTTCTCTTTCAGCCGCTTTTTGTCAATCGTGCGTACTTGCTCCAAAAGCACCACCGAGTCTTTAACCAATGTCACATGCTGCGAGTCAATCTCTATGTGGGTTGGCAGCTTGGCTTTATTGATCTGACTGGTTATGGCCGCGCATATAATCGTAGGGCTGTAACGATTGCCTACATCGTTTTGAACTATTAAAACCGGTCGGACTCCGCCTTGCTCCGAACCCACAACCGGGCTTAAATCAGCATAAAAAACATCGCCTCGTTTTACTAACACATCTATCCACTCCGCATACTACAGGTGAGGTCAAACATCCGTTCGTTCATCTATGTATTGCCTCTGTATGTTTATGTCTTTAGTGTTTCCGTAATGACGTGTCGTATACGTGCAAAACATATTTAAGTCGTTCGCAAAATGTTACATAAAACTCTATTGTGTCGGAGGATGAAACAAGCCATCCTCAAGCTCAGGATTATACTCAAAATTGCTATATGTAATCACTATCCGCTCCACTCCATTCGCATCAAAAACTATCATCTGAAGCGGTTTGTTTGTTTCATTGTCAACCCAAAGCTTTTGAGTGTGCATATATGGATGGTTCCCAGCCACATTCGCCTCGAGAATGGTCGCGGTGCTATCGTCAAAATTGCTTGCCCTAACAGTGCTATCGACTGAGGCTATGTAGTTTTTGATAAATGATGTCAAAAACACTTCACTGCGCTCAGGCGTTTCGTTCACGCTGACGGCTATTTGGTTTGACACATTTGGATTAAACTGATAAATGGTCGTGCCATCGAACACGGTGATGTTTCCCGCCACATCTTCAGGTCCCGTAACCTCAATCCGATATTCGCCGCTCATTTTCGCGTGCTGGAGCGTTATGTATTCATTTGTGTTTTTGTTGGATATGTACTTTATGGTCGCTTCCGCACTAAAGGAGTGCATATTCATCAGTGCGTCATGGATTTTCTCATACGCAGACACATCAAGTCCATCCGCGCCCTCTCTACCCGGCCAAACATTGCAAGCCGATACTGTAACCGCTGCCAACACAATCCCAACCAAAACTTGCAATAACCTTCTGTGTATAAATTTTTGCATAAAAAATCCCTCCAGTATAATATATGGAATTATTATCATTCCATATATTATACTGGAGGGGATGGGGTTTTATACTGGTTTGTTGTAGGAGAAGGTTTAGTGCAATTTCGTTTAATGCTACACACTTTCTATTTGACACGATATTACCTATAGCTTTCGCCACAACTCGTATACTTCACATTCGGCATGCTCCTCATCGGGATAGAGTTCACCCAATAACTCGCGAATGCGAAGCGCTTCTTGATGTTCACAAATTAAACCGAACTTGTTTAACTTTTCATATGGTATGGCCTTGTCAAAAAAGTCGTCACAATTTGTAATAGCGCTAATATGTGTCATTTCTTCGCTCAAATCATAGCCGCAAAATTCAAACCCATCTTTTAGTTTATGATGTGTATGGTTTTCAATCGGGTTTTTGTAATAGGCAATTATCTGCTCACTTTCACCCAAGGGTGACTTCAAAAGCTTTTCAATACTTTTAACTTCTCCGGCATATATACTTTCAATCTCCATATCTCCAAAGAGGTGTTCATCAATAATTACTCTGCAAAGGCAGCAGTCATGAGTAACTATTTCTACCCTGCCATGTATTTTTGAAAACTCTTCATACTTTTCATTCGGAAAAAATCTTTCTGCTTTATAGAAAATTGGCTCATCCATTAATCATAACCCCTAAACCGGAAACTTCCCCGAAAAGCATCCATCACAAAACTCATATTCCGCGTTTGGCACAAGCTCTTTAAGCCGCTCCAGGCCCAAATAACTCAATGAATCCGCGCCCAGAAGCTCTCTGGTTTGCTCCAACGTGTGAGTGTATGCCAATAGCTGCTCGCGGTTAGGTATATCCGTGCCATAATAGCATGGCCACAAAAATGGCGGCGAAGCAATTTTTAGATGCACTTCTTTCGCGCCTGCTTTTCTTAGCAGGGCTACTATTTGCGTGCAAGTTGTACCTCTTACTAATGAGTCGTCGATTAGCACAACTCGCTTGCCCTCCACGTTTGAGCGCACGGGGTTTAGCTTCATCCTTATGGCTAGTTCGCGGTCGGCTTGCCCGTGGCTTATGAACGTTCGACCGATATAGCGGTTTCGTATGAAGCCTTCGGCGTATGGGATCCCGGATTCTTGTGCATAACCCATGGCAGCCGGCAGCCCTGAATCGGGCGCGCCAATAACTACATCCGCCTCACATGGATGGTCTTTCGCCAAAATTTGTCCTGTCCTCCTGCGCGATTCGTACACCATTATGTTGTTAAGCACGGAATCGGGTCTTGAGAAATAAATATGTTCAAACATGCAAAGGCTCGTCGGTACTTTGCCTACATGGTCTTTGATCGAAGTAACCTCGCCATGTTCGACCATAACAATCTCGCCCGGCAAAAGCTCACGAATATATTCTGCACCAATCGAATCGAATACACAAGATTCGGAGGCAAACATGTAGGCGTTGCCCTTTTTGCCCATACAAAGTGGTCTAAATCCCCACATATCGCGCGCGGCAATAAGTTTTTGCGCGCTCATAAGTATGATGGAATACGCGCCTTCAAGTATACCCATGCTTTTTGACAGGGCTTCTTGAATCGAGGCTGAGTTTGCGCGCTGTCTGGCAATTGTATATGCTATTATCTCCGCATCAGACGTCGTTTGGTAAATCGCGCCCTCTTTTTCGTATCTTTCTTCAAGTTTTTTCGTATTTGTCAACCTGCCGTTATAGGCAAGCGCGATGTTGCCTTTTATATAGCGTCTAACGACAAGCGGCTGAGCATTTTCAGGGCTAATCTCTTTTGATGAGCCATATAAAACATGTCCCACTGCCATGGTTCCTTGCAGTTCGTCCAAAATCTTCCTGTCATGAAAAACGTCAGTCACAAGCCCCATGCCTTTGTGATAATTAATGTTGCGTTCATGGTTGACCGCGATTCCGCAGCTCTCCTGACCCCTATGCTGTAGCGCTACGAGTGCCAAATACGTCGCTTGCGCCACATTGCCGCCCGTGTCGTATACGCCAAAAACTCCACATGCTTCTTTTGGTTTATCCATTATGCCCTCCCACTATATATAAATCTCGTAAGCAAAAATCCATGTTCATATAAAAACTGCCCAACAAAAGAGTCGTTAAAAACCCTCGCATTAAACAAACCCACATTTACGCCCAAAGTAAGATATAATGTCACAACCGCCCAAACGGCAAAGCTGCCGATAAGTGCTCCAACAATAAAACCGCCTAAGCTATCAAGCATCCATAAAATCGGAAGTCTTGATGCGATACGCAGAGCTCTGTCTATCAAGCCGGTCAAATATATCGCGATGACATAAACAAGCACTAGCGCGATAATATTTACACACATGATAGCAAGAAACGAGCCGATATATTCCTCAAGCGTCGTGACACCCATCATCAAACGCGTCGCCGGTGTATTGTTTTGCGCCAACCGTTCAAGTACAACCTGCGGCAGAGGTAGCCTATCAATTACCACGCCCTCGCCTTGTTGTATGTAACGCTCCACATGCGTGTGAATCCTCAAAGTCAAGATTATTTGCGCCTTCAGCAGCTCATAAATAGGAGTGTTTTCCCTCAAGAAGGCACTAACCGGCTGATAAATAGCTCGCGCTATGTAAAACGAAACCAAAATGCTGACAAAGCTAAACGCCGTCCTCAAAAAGCCGCGTATCATCCCTATCATGATACAAGTAATAAATATAATTGCAACTACAATATCTAGCGAATTAATTCCAAACATCTATTTACCCTCACTCACCTTAACTCCATTATCTGCATACCAACGGGCGTTGCAATCAGCGCGCGCTCCGGCGTATCGAGTATTACAAAATCAAGCACATCTGAGGTCGCGGTATAATTCCAAACTACTCGCCCACTATAATCAATGGCTGCAAAGTCGCGCCTTAGAGGGCCGCCTCCGATAACAACAGCTCCTGCGCCTGTCGACATATATCTTATCCCACCTTGCATAAAATACGTGGCAAGCTCGCTGCCATTAATACCATATAGGGCAAAAGTCCCTTCCATAACGCCCTCGGCACCTACTCTTGGCGCGCCGTAAGCTACCGCTATTCCTGATCCTCTGACTACTTCCACAAACGCCGCATGACTTGCAAATTCAGATGACCAGACATGGCTTATCCTAGGCTCCGCACCGAATCTATAGACGCCAAACTGTTCGAGTGAGCTAAACATCAAATGTTCATCATCAATAAAGGCGACTCGCGATATAATCCCGCCTTCAATCATCCGAAATGACGCGAAAAGCCCACCATCACCATGAATGTAGTACGCGCAAATGTACGACATAATCACATGCTGCGAGACGTCCAAGTAACTCACGACTATCACTGTCGCATCAGGCGATATCGCCATGCTTATTGGGAACAAATTGCGTTCCTCCAGCACCCTTCGTTTAACCCTCAATCCGGCATTGTTAAACACCTCAATTACAAAACCACCGTCATCTGCTTCGCTCATAATGGCAGAATAACCATTACACGCGATATGGTGGCTGAGGATATCATTGTCAAAATCCAGCGTATATAATGGACCGTCAGGGCCAAATGCATAATAAGTCCGCGCGCGGTAAGATGCCAAGCCAATATAGTGTCCACCTTGGACAAACACCGGGCTTGCATGGCTCATCGTCCGCTCCCAAAGCCTCTGCCCCAAATCGTCGTAACGCCTTATGCTCCTACGCTCCAGGATGTAGAAACCGAGCTCGTCCGAGACGCTTTGGTATAAAACATTTTCCTCGAACTCAATAAGAAAGCCCGCGGCAACAAGAGCTTGTCCATGTGTCGCGCCAAAATTTGCACCAAAATTACCACTCCAAAGCATATGCAGAGTGCCCGCAGTCGCGAGCAGTAAAATTGTGGTTATTATGACCAGTGGTTGACTGCGCATTATGTGTTCTCCTAAAGTTTGTATTGCGATAGTCATTAAATTGAAAATTGCATGTTTTATTGGATGATTTTCATTTTATATGACCATACAATGGTACATGTCTAATAATACTATATTTTGCGCCCAAGAGCAACAGATGATTTGATAATGAGAGTTATTTCTACTATTCCGACCATGGCAAACAGCGGATAAATCACCCTAACGAAATTTGCAAAACCCATCAAAGCCGCGACTACTCCGCCAATGCAAATAAGCAATTTCAGGGCTATTTTTTTCGCATTGCCTATCTTAAACCGCTCGCTGATAGTCACCGAAACCGCATAGCCATTAGTCGCTGCCGTCGTAGCGCACGCCCCCAAAAACAGCAGCATAAAACTATAGCTCCATATCGGATTATGCCCCCGAATTAATGTCAGAATAGGGATTTGCGAGCCTTCAACAAGCGCGAAGTTAGCACTTAGCGATAGATACAACGAAAGCCCCAGCGCGAAAAGTATGAGGCCTGAAAAAATGGCAGGTTTGAGCATACTTCGCGCTTTTTTCGGCGCGCCCGTTACCAAAGAAGGCAGTATTACCACCGCCCCAACAATATTGTAGCCAACATATGTCATCGCCGACATGTACCAGTTCGCGCGCAGCATTTCGGCGCCGCGCTCAGCTATCGCAACGGCAGGTTCAGTCCGCATCACAAAAGTCCAAACCCCAATAACCATGCAACCAACAATAAGTATCGGCGAAATGTATGCGTTAAGCTTAATTATTCCCGAAATCCCGAATAAAAACGTCACAAAACAAGCCAGCGCAACAACGCAAACCGCGAGCAAATAATTGATGCCAAAACTCTCGTTTAAAGCAGCCCCCATAGCCGCAAGCATAGCCGCAAATATGATGAACATAAAAAGCCCCAAAACCGCCTCCATCACCGGCGCAAGCCTGCCCATAGTGATATCGGTGAAGCTCTTGTAATCACTAACGCCCATCCTCTGGCAAATATCCCAAATCGCCCAGCCGGTAAGTCCAAACAAAGCACTCGCAAGCACAAGCCCTATCGAACCGGCACGCCCAAACTCCACAAAATAAGCCATAATCTCAGCACCCGAGGCAAAGCCCGCGCCTAAGATTATACCGACATAGATTAATGCCATTGTTAGAGTGGTTGTGGTGTTTTTCATGAAGACCTCCGGAAAGAGTTGATTGTATATGGTATGATTTGTGGCGGAGGTTCATGCAGACATAAAAAACACGCTATGGCGATTGCTTGCCGTAGCGTTTTATGTGGTTAATGGCTATCTTTTCCTGCCGGTTATCAATCGCATTCATTTGAATTTGCTTGCTTTGTGCCAACAAAAACACTTCTTTAGAGCGGCTTAGCTAACCACACTCAAACTAAACCCATCATAACCTTTCATTCCGACCGTCTGCAACGCGCTCGACTTAAGCTCATCTGAGCTGCCTAAATCCTGAACGAACCTCTGCACGCCTTGTACTTTTTCGTCGGTACTGCTCGTATTGCAAAGCTCGCCATCTCGAATAATATTATCACCATAAATAACCGTTCCTGATTTTGATAATTGTAGCGATAGCTCTAAATATTTGGAGTAACTCGGCTTGTCCGCGTCAATAAAAATCATGTCAAAAGGCTCCGTTTTATCCGCAATTAATTTATGTAGCAAATCCACAGCATCGCCTTGTATAATTTTGACTTTAGCCATCAAATCCGCATACTCGATATTACTTCGCGCTATTTCAGCATAAGTTTTTTCGTATTCAATGCTTATAACAACACCATCATCAGGAATCGCTTTAGCCAGCCAAATTGTGCTGTAGCCGCAAAACGTTCCCAGCTCCAGTACGCGCTTTGCATTTTTAATTTTTGCTAGCAGATATAGGAATTTGCCTTGTGTTGCAGACACTTCCATATCCGGCAGATTGTTTGACTTACTACTCTCTAATGCTCTTTTTAAGGCACTATCTTCTTCAATCAGTGCTTCCATAAGATAAACGTCAGTTTTTTCCATTTTTCCATACGCTGCCTCCATTATTCCTCAACCACCACCAACAACGCACCATCTTCCATACCCTTCAATATCATCTCGCGTACTTCATTAGCGTTCATGGCGTAACATTTATGCGACACTTCCACCTCTTCAATCGCGCTGGTTGCGTGGATTATTATAGCGTTATCGCTTTGCACTTCTACCGATGTTATCTGCTCGAACTTGTAGTTAAAGCCGGACATAGCAGCATAACTATTCATCGCCCAAGGAAAGTTTGTCGCAACTCCTCGGCCATGTATTCCGTTTTCATACACATCAATGTATGTGCTTTCAACGCGCCTCTTTTTAAACATAGCCTCAACAATCGCAGCTACAGCGCCGAGCCACGCCACGCCTATGAGAAAGTTTTGAATATTGCTGGTCAATGTATCACCAATTTGATGAGCGACAAGCATTACGAATACGACACCCAAAACTCCGGTAACCGCCGACATTATCCAAATCTTCCTAATCACTTCATTTTCTTTTCCGTTGCCTGAAATTATTAGTTTGCCCATTATTTATCCCCTTAAAGAATCTGTTGGATGTTGTAATCGCGCTGCTTCTACATCTCTATAACGCGATCCGCCACCGTTTCAATAAGCTCTCTATCGTGTGTCGTGAACAAAATGTTGCCTGGAAAGTCAACTAACGCATTATTTAGCGCCGTAATCGCTTCAAGGTCAAGGTGGTTCGTTGGTTGGTCGAATATTAGGAAGTTCGCAGTCGTCATCATCATTTTGGCGAACATGCATCGTACTTTTTCACCACCCGAAAGGACATGCGCGCTTTTTAGTGCCTCTTCTCCGGAGAACAGCATTTTGCCAAGGAAGCCTCTAATAAAGTTCTCCGAATCATCCGGCGAATATTGACGCATCCAATCTATCAAGCTCAATTTGCATTCCTCAAAGAACTCCGTATTATCTTTCGGGAAATACTCGTTTGTAATCGTAATTCCGTACTTGAAGCTGCCGGCAGTCTGCTCTTCTTCGCCCGCTAAAATGCGAAACAGCGCACTTATCGCGTGTTCGTTGCCTACAAAGGCTATTTTTTCGCCCTTCGCGACGGTTAGATCGAAATCCTTGAATAACTCCGTCTCGCCAAGGTTCGCCGCTAAGCCTTCAATGCGTAAAATGTCATTACCCGCTTCACGTTCCGGCTTGAAGTGGATAAACGGATAGCGTCTGTTCGACGGCTGAATATCTTCTATCACAATTTTGTCTAAAAGTTTTTTACGGCTAGTCGCTTGACGCGATTTAGACGCGTTTGCGGAGAAGCGTTGGATAAACTTTTGTAGTTCAAGTATTTTTTCTTCTTTCTTGCGATTTTGGTCGCGCATCAAACTAAGCATGAGCTGAGACGATTGATACCAAAAGTCATAATTGCCCGTAAAAAGCTTAATCGCGCCAAAGTCAACGTCCGCGATATACGTGCAAACATTGTTTAGGAAATGCCTATCATGCGACACGACGATAACTACGCCTTCGTAGTTGATGAGAAACTCCTCAAACCAAGCGATGCTTTTAATATCCAAGTCATTTGTCGGCTCGTCAAGCACAAGTACGTCAGGACTGCCAAAAAGTGCCTGCGCCAAGAATACGCGCACCTTCTCCTGCCCGTCAAGTTCGCTCATCATGAGATAGTGCTTGTCCTCAGTAATAGAAAGCGATTGCAGCAACTTTGACGCGTCGCTCTCCGCTTCCCAGCCGTTCATTCCAGCGAACTCTCCTTCAAGCTCCGCTGCTTTTATTCCATCAGCGTCATCAAAGTCAGGCTTCATATAAAGCGCGTCTTTTTCCTTCATTATCTCGTAAAGACGCATGTTACCCATGATAACAGTGTCGAGTACATTGTAATCATCAAAGGCATAATGGTCTTGTTTTAAAACCGACATCCGTCTGCCTTTTTCTAAGAACACATCACCGCTAGTCGGCTCAAGCTCACCACTTAGAATCCTTAGAAAAGTAGATTTGCCAGCGCCGTTCGCGCCAATAATTCCATAGCAA
>Ga0123355_10007580_pt1 | contig 16287 bp, 15 predicted proteins | sample TergutEmb28metaG_3_FD_89872 | JGI IMG/M metagenome (GOLD analysis project Ga0123355, IMG submission 89872) | Embiratermes neotenicus P1 segment gut microbial communities from Petit-Saut dam, French Guiana - Emb289 P1 | ecosystem: Host-associated > Arthropoda: Insects > Digestive system > Gut ...
AAGAAACATACACGCCGCGGCCTTGCGCTACTATGCGCAGCGTTGATGATAGGCGGCGTAATTCTTGCGGCCACGATGGCCGTAGAACGTGAAGTGCCAATGGACGAGGACGGCAATTTCATAGAATATATCGGGATTAGCGAAACGGAAGAGGACGCAGAGCCCCCGTACGTTGCCGCTCCCATAGAAATAGAAGAGGACGCAGGCGGGCAACTTATTATTTACCTACCGGACGGCAACAATTTCGGTTATTCGCGCCTGATTTCCGCAATAAATGTTTTCCGGACTCAAAACCCGGATGTTGAGGTTATCCTAGAGCGTATTGGAAGCGGTGCCTCATATTCAGCCGACTACGAGGCTTACATTCAGCGTGTTTCGGCAGAGATGATGGCAGGCGGCGGCCCGGACATCGTACTTGCGCATCTGTTTGATGACATTCACGGAATAATGAATGCAGGTATGCTACGCAACCTTTCGGATTTTTACCACCGCGACCCACATTTTACTGCACGAGACGAGGTACACCCTGCCATAATGGATGCGGGGCTGTTCCGCGGGCGACGATATGTAATTCCCATAAGTTTCAACATGCCCCTGCATCTTGGCCAGCACGACAGGCTTATAGAGGCCGGCATAGACCCGGACGCAGAGCTCGACATTATCACCTTCCTGCAAACCCTGGAAGCGGCATCAGCTCACATGGAAGAAAACCCACTTTTCCACTACCCTGCCGCGCTACGTTGGTGGTTTAGCAGTCCGACAGGCAATCTCGGCGTGCCGATTATAGACCATGAGCGCGGTGTCATTCTCCCATATCCGGAAACTTTGCGCTCGTTTATAGAGATGTATGAGCCACTTCGCAGGCGGGAAATGGATAGAGCCGAAGAAATGGGCGCAGTTAGGATGCGAGCCAACTCAGAAACTATGCTGTACCGAGGTAATATGCTTTACATCTCGCACGGACACATGAGCGTGCAGATACTATTTGATATGTCATTTATGAAAATGCTTGAACGAGAATGGTCTATAACATCATTACGAGACAACCACGGACAGCTGTACGCCGTTGTAACCCAAAGTCTTGCCGTAAACGCAAACAGCCCAAACTACGAGAACGCATGGCGTTTTATTCGCTTTATGCTAGAATCCGGCAGACAAAGCGCACGTATCGGCGGTGCAGAGGCATGGGGGCTTGGCGGTGGGATGCCCGTAAACACGGTTGCACTTATGCGCCAAGTGATGGACACTATGCGCACGCCCGAAGACATTGGCACAGCAGAGGGCGTGGTGCGCGGCGCAGGGTTGGACGACGAGGACAGAATGCAGCTTGTGGAACTGTTGGAGGGGATAAACTACGCCATTTTACCCAACCGTTTGATTGATGATATGTATCGCGAGATTTTCTATCTTTACTTAGAGGGTGCCATCTCACTTGATGATGCTATGGAAACGCTGGAGCAACGCCTCCGGCTTTACCTGACGGAGTAGCCTATGCGTTTTTTAAATCTTAGACGAAAAGAAGCCTTAACCGGTTTAGCCTATGCCGCAATTCCCATTGTGGGGTTTGCGCTGTTTTACATCGTGCCGTTTATCATTTCCATACAACGCACATTCATGCGTGGCGGGCAGTGGGTAGGTTTTTATCATTATAACAGCGTACTAGCAAGCGAAGCGTTCCGGCTTGCGGCTTGGAACACTTTCCGCTTTATCGGAATCGGTGTTCCGCTGCTTATGCTTATCGCGCTTGCTGCCGCACTTGTTTTGAATACGAATATTCGCGGGAAGGACGGTTTCCGTGCAGCGTTTGTGCTGCCAATGGTGCTGCCTGCCGCCGCCGTTATAATGTTTTGGCGCGTGCTTTTCGACCGCGGTGGCTTTATTAACTATGTAATCGACAGGCTAGGCTTTGAAACTGTTCACTTTTTTAACAGCAACGCAATGTTTTGGATTATCCTCGCACTCTTTATATGGAAAAACGTGGGCTTTGCAATAATTATAATCACGGCGGGGCTTGCGCAAATTCCAAAGGAGTACACCGAGGCCGCACTTGTAGACGGCGCCAATGCGTGGTTACGTCTTAGGAAAATCACCCTTCCGCTACTTGCGCCCACATTTGTTTTTGTTGCGATTTTATCCATCGTTGGGGCGTTTCGCAGTTTTCGTGAGGCTTTTGCACTCGGTGGCGCATTCCCACATAATTCAATTTACATGATGCAACACTTCATACAAAATAATTTCGACCGGATGAACCTACCACGGCTTTCTGTTGCCGCGGTACTCACCTTTATCGTCATTTTCGCTTGTGTATTGGTGATGTTTGCATGGCCGGAGGAGGCAGATGCCGAATGAAATATATTTTCTTAGCAGTGATGGCTTTTGCCGCGTTGTTTCCACTTATTTTCCAGCTTGTAAACTCATTTATAGGCGCAGATGAATATATGCGGTATTACGGCACATTGGGCACTGCGCTTAGCGGGTTTAACCCTTTGCGTCTTATCCCAGACATGATTTCCATAGAAGGCTACCGCGAAGTTTTTTACGCACGGCCGCATTTTCTTGTACGGTTCTGGTGGTCTATTTTCCTTGCAGTCTCCATTCTTGTCGGCCAACTTATCGTTGCGGTTGCGGGCGGTTACGCGTTCGCTCGGTTTCGCTTTCCGATGCGGGGTGTGTTGTTTTTTATCATCGTGCTTATAATGATGATGCCACTAACAGTAACGCTTGTGCCAAACCTGATAGTAATAGATGCACTGGGCATAAACGGCACATACGCTGCCATAATCCTTCCAGGAATTTTCTCCGCTTTCGGCGTTTTCCTTATGCGTCAAGTAATGAGGGCACTGCCGCAAAGCCTATTTGAATCCGCACGAATAGACGGTGCGGGCTCCTTCCGTACGCTATTGTTTGTTTGCTTGCCGAACTGTAAGCACGGACTTGCCGCACTTGCCGTTTTGAATTTCGCAGATAGCTGGAACATGGTAGAGCAGCCGATGGTCTTTCTGCATGCGGCACACCAATTCCCGCTTGCCATGTTCCTTGTCCAGCCAGATGCAGTGCGTCCGGAAGTTATATTTGCAGCGGGCATTTTAAGCGTGCTGCCCGTTCTTATGCTGTTCCTTTGGTTTAAAGATGATATTGCGTATGGCATTGAATATTCGGTTGTTAAGTAGATGGGGTGGAGTACATGAAAAAATATTTACGAATCGGGATTATTCTCGTACTTGCGGCACTTGTTGTATTAACATTTATTTCGCGCACGGTGTATCACAGTAACTTGCCGCAGGTAAGCGCAGTTACACCTTTTCGCGGGTTTGTTCCCATCACTCACATAATTGATACGACTATCCCACCGCATGAGGGGCTGCCAGCAATAGAATGGCTGCCGCATGGAACAGAAGTTACCGCAGGCGATATAGTCGTTTGGTATGATACACGCCTCTTTGACTTAACGCGCCGCGAGCTTGAACTTGCAATCCGCCGCCTCGATGAAAGAGCCGAAACGGAAGACGATATGTATGAACTTGACCTGTTGAAAGGGCGGCTTGCACTACACATGGAGAACACACCGCCACCGGACGGCTTATTGCTCGCACCCCACGACGGTACGTTACTCGTTATGCCCGGTGCCGCCGGTATGCCGGCCTTTACAATCCGTAACACAATAGTAGAAGACGGCGCGTCCTATAACTACATCGTCCCACTCGATGCTATTTTCCAATTCATGCGCGACCACGTTGTATACGTAATAGATACACGCCCAGGCCCGTTAGGCCCCGAGGAATATGTAACGATGATAATAGTAGAAATTCTACGAGAGAACCAAACCCACGCTGCAATAAATCCATCGGACGAAGGCACAAGTTTACAAGAGCTACGTCTTGCAATAAACCTGGACGGATTTATCAATGACGGGGACACGGTATGGGTGAGAGAACGGTAAAATTGGTGGTGGCAAAAAAAACAAAAATAGTTGCCACAGCCGTAATGCTATGGTATCTTAGACATATTCTAATACTTTGACACATGAAGAGTGGGCGTGCGCCCACTCTTATTATATGTCCGGAGAAAATCCGAATATTTGGAGGTGATTAAATGCAGGAAAAACTAACTTCGCTACTGGAGCCTGTTGTAGTGCAACAAGGTTACGAGTTGTACGATTTGGAATATGTAAAAGAAGGCCCCGAACGCATTTTGCGTTTATATATAGACAAACCGGAAGGTATAGATATAGACGATTGTGAAAAGGTAAGCCACGCTGTAGACGCTGTTTTAGACGAGCACGACCCAATCCCTGGCGAGTATCGCTTGCAAGTCAGTTCCCCTGGGGTAGAGCGTAAAATAAAAAAACCTTCTCACTTTGAAAGGTTTGTAAACAGTAGAGTAACGCTACGTTTGTTTGCCCCGGCAGACCCTGTAACTGGGCGCAAAAAATACACCGGTACAATTACAAGTTTCAATAACAATATAATCTCCCTGCTGCCGGACGACGAGGAAGATGAAATTTCTTTTGAATTCAAGCAAGTATCGGCTTGCAACTTGAAAGTATTTTAAAGGAGGTCACAATGGATAACGGAAGAGAACTTATCGCTGCTTTGGAGATCGTTTCCAAGGAAAGAGGCATTGATAAGGAAATTATTTTTGAAGCAATAGAATCATCTCTTGTATCTGCATGTAAAAAGCACTTTGGTGCAACGTTAAACCCAAGAGTTACAGTAGACAGACAAACCGGCGAATACCTTGTGTATGCAGCCAAAACCGTAGTAGAAGAAGTGCAAGACAATTTATGCGAAATTTCTTTAACCGAAGCGCGTAGCATTAACCAAGAGTACCAATTGGAAGATATTATTGAACTTAAAATCAAACCCGGTGCATTTGGGCGTATTTCTGCACAAACTGCAAAACAAGTCGTAGTGCAAAAATTTAGGGAAGCCGAAAGAGAAAATATTTTCGCAGAATTTACAGGCAAGCAAGGCCAAGTTGTAAATGGTACCGTCGGAAGGCGCGACCGCCGCAGCGTGGTTGTTAACCTAGGCACCACAGATGCTTACCTTGCCACAGCCGACCAAATTCCAAGGGAAAATTATCAGTTTAACGACCGTATACGTGTGTACATTCAAGAAGTAAAACAAACCAGCAAAGGGCCTGTTATTAACGTTTCGCGCACGCACTCAGAGCTTGTTAAATATCTCTTCGAGCAAGAAGTGCCAGAAATAAGCGATGGCGTTGTAGAAATTAAAGCTGTCTCCAGAGAACCGGGCAACAGAGCAAAAATTGCTGTGCACACAAACAACCCTAATGTAGACCCTATTGGTGCATGTGTAGGGCCAAACGGCAGCCGCGTTAACCACATAACTTACGAACTTTCTGGTGAAAGAATCGATATTATTCAATGGAGTGCTGACCCTGCACAATTTATTGCAGCGGCACTTAGCCCCAGCAAAGTTTCACAAGTAGTAGTAAGCAATACTTCGCAAGTATCACGTGTTGTAGTGCCGGATAACCAGCTTTCGCTTGCCATTGGTAAAGAGGGACAAAATGCCCGTCTGGCATCAAGGCTTACAGGATGGCGCATTGATATAAGAAGCGAAAGCCAAGCAGAAGGCACAGATTTTTTGATGCTGCCTGAAGAAGATGAAGCCCCAACACCTATAGTAGCCGCCGAAGTTTACGAAACGGCTGAAGAAACTGCTGCGCCGGAAGTTACAACAGATGAACCAACGACCGAACCCGCAGCCGCCACAACAGATGCAGAAACTGTTTACTATGACGACGAATATTACGATGACGAATACTACGACGATGAATACTACGACGACGAATATTACGATGACGAATACTACGACGAATATTATGACGAAGCAGCGCAAGGCGAAACATCGCCAAAAACAGAAGAGCAATGAGCCAAACACGCAAAAAACCCACACGCAAATGCGTTGCCTGCCGTGAAATGAAAGAAAAATCCGAATTAATACGCATCGTGCGCCAAGCAGACAACACACTGTCTGTAGATACAACAGGGAAAGCAAACGGACGGGGCGCATATATTTGTAATAATCCCAACTGTATTGCTAAAGCTCAAAAAATTAAAGGCATAGAGCGCTCGTTAAAAACCTCCATGCCGCCGGAAATATATAATATTTTGAAACAAGAAACACATTCGGAAAGGTAAGGTGGCTTAATGCCAAAACTCCGTGTACATGAAGTTGCAAAAGAGTTAAACGTTAGCAACAAAGAAATTATTGCCAAAATGGAGTCGTATGGTAAAACATTATCCAACCATATGAGCTCCGTAGAAGAAGGGGATTTTGCAAAGTTAAAAAACGACTTTGCAAGCAAAGAAAAACCACCTACCCCACCTTCTAAACCTGCTGAGCCAGACGGCCAGCCTTTGCCGCCACGGCCAAGACCTCTTGGGCCGGACGGGCAACCATTACCGCCTCGCCCCAGGCCTCTTGGCCCGGATGGTAAACCATTACCGCCACGGCCAAGACCTCTTGGGCCGGACGGGCAACCTTTGCCGCCTCGCCCCAGGCCTCTTGGCCCGGATGGTAAACCTTTACCGCCACGGCCGAGACCTCTTGGGCCGGACGGGCAACCTTTGCCGCCTCGCCCCAGGCCATTAGGGCCGGATGGCAAACCATTGCCGCCTCGCCCTAGACCTCTTGGGCCTGACGGGCAACCATTACCACCTCGCCCTAGACCAGTTGGGCCGGATGGGCAGCCTTTACAACAACGTCCAAGGCCTGTTGGGCCAGATGGGCAGCCTTTACAACAACGACCAAGGCCTGTTGGGCCGGATGGGCAACTTTTGCAGCAACGTCCTAGACCTGTTGGGCCTGACGGCAAACCACTGCAACAACGCCCACGGCCCGTAGGCCCGGACGGCAAACCATTACAACAACGCCCAAGGCCTGTTGGGCCGGATGGCAAGCCATTACCTCCACGGCCCAGACCTGTAGGGCCTGACGGCAAACCGTTGCCACCTCGCCCCAGGCAGGATGGGCAAGGTCGCCCGCCATATGGCCAAGGCAGGCCACAACAAGGCGGACGCCCGCCTTACGGTGGCAAACCGGGAGATTCCGGAGGAAGGCCTCAACAAGGAGGCAAACCTCCTTACGGTGGCAGACCCGGAGGCGCACCGGGCGGACGCCCGGGAGGTGCACCCGGCGCAGGCAGAGGCAAAGACGATAAAAAGCCCGAAACCTCTACAAGAGGCGACAAACGCACAATTTGGAATAGCCAACAAAACGCCAAAGCAATCGCCGCCAAAAAAGATAAAAAAGACAACTTTAGCAACGAGAACGATTTGGGCTTAAACCGCAAAGGCAAAGCCGCAAGGAAACAAGAAAAAGTTCGTGTAGAGCCTGATGTTTCCATGATAACCGTTGCAGAAACTATTACCGTTAGAGACTTGGCCGAGAAATTAATGCGTTCTAACGCAGAAATTATCAAAGTATTAATGAAACAAGGCATGATGGTAACAGCTAACCAACTAATCGACTTTGCGGCAGCATCTTTGGTTGCGGAATCATTTAACGTTTTGGTGGAAGAATATGTAGAAGTAGACGTGTTTGAAGAGGCATTTTCTTCTGCGGAAGACGATGAGTCCAATATGGTAACACGCCCGCCTGTTGTTGTAGTAATGGGACACGTAGACCACGGTAAAACATCGCTGCTAGACGTTATCCGCCAATCTAATGTGCAAGCAGGCGAAGCCGGAGGTATTACCCAGCACATTGGTGCCTACAGCATAGAACTTGACGGCAAACCTATCACATTCTTAGATACACCGGGGCATGCCGCATTTACTGCAATGCGTATGCGCGGCGCGCAAGTTACAGATATTGCAATTATCGTAGTGGCCGCAGACGACGGCGTTATGCCACAAACCATTGAGGCTATAAACCACGCCAAAGCCGCCGGGGTAGAAGTTCTAGTTGCCATCACAATGATGGACAAAGAAAATGCCAACCCAGACAGAGTAATGACCCAACTAAGTGACCATGGATTGCAGCCGGAATCATGGGGTGGCCAAACCGTTACCGTTCCTGTTTCTTCCCGTACAAAACTAGGCATCGACACCCTTCTGGAAATGATACTGCTAACAGCAGAGCTGAAGGAACTAAAAGCCAACCCTAACAAAGCGGCAAGAGGAAGCATAGTTGAAGCTAAACTTGACAAAGGCCGCGGCCCTGTTGCTACCGTACTTGTACAAGAAGGCACTCTAAAAGTTGGTGATGCTGTTGTTGCGGGCGCAAGTTTTGGTAAGGTAAGAGCCATGACAGATAGTTTTGGCAAAAGCCTAAAAACCGCAGGGCCATCCCGCGCGGTAGAAATCACAGGCTTAACCAGCGTACCCACAACAGGCGACGTACTGTACACCGCCCAAAACGAAAAACAAGCGCGTTCGCTTGCAGAAAGTGTTGTAGCAAAAACACGTACAGGCATGATTAAATCCGCAGGCAAAGTTTCGCTTGACGATTTGTTTAGCCAAATAAAAGAAGGCCAGCTAAAAGACCTAAACATCGTGATAAAAGCCGACGTACAAGGCTCTGTAGAAGCATTGCGTGGCAGTTTGGAAAAATTGTCTAACGACGAGGTGCGTGTACGCATTATCCACACCGGCGCTGGCGCAATTACCGAATCCGATGTTATGTTAGCGTCTGCATCTAACGCTATTATCATTGGCTTTAACGTACGTCCGGAGTCTATGGCAAAAACTGTTGCTGAAACAGAAAAAGTAGACCTTCGTTTCTACAGCGTAATCTACTCTGCAATAGACGATGTTGCCGCCGCGATGAAAGGCATGCTAGACCCTGAATTTGAAGAAAAAGTCCTGGGGCATGCAGAAATTCGCCAAGTATTTAGCGCATCTAACATTGGTAAAATTGCAGGCTGTTACGTAACAGAAGGCAAAATCCACCGTAACAACAAAGTGCGTGTAGTGCGCGACGGCCGTGTAATTTACGACGGTACGTTAGATACGTTAAAACGCTTTAAAGACGACGTAAGAGAAGTTGCCACCGGTTACGAATGCGGTATGTTATTTAAAAATTACAGCGATATTAAAGAAGGCGACAAAATTGAAGCTTATACTATGGAAGAAATTCCGAGATAGGAGAGTTTTATTATGAAAACACGCTTAATTCGTATTAACGACGAGATTGCCCGCACCGCAGCAGAGGTAATCCGTTCAGAAATGTCAGACCCACGCATTGGAACAGTAGTGACTGTTCTAAAAGCGGAAACTACAAACGACTTAAAGCAATGCAAACTCTTTGTTAGCGTTTTGGGCGAAAAGGAGCAGCAAGAAGATACTATGGCTGCGCTCGATAATGCGGCAGGTTTTATTCGCAAGCGTATTGCGCAAATTGTAGACCTGCGCCAGACACCTGAGCTGAAATTTGTTTTTGACGATTCTATCGAACATGGAATGCGTATGCGTAAGCTGATAGAAGAGGCTAACCAGTAAAAGGGCATAGGCCACGGATTGCACGGATAAGAGCTTTGATTAACACGGATTAAATATAATGTTTTAATCCGTGTTAATCTGCCTTTAATCCGTGTAATCCGTGGCCAATCCATTAAGGAGAGATTCGCTATGGATGAAGTCAGAAACATTCTGCAAACAAACGACAATTTTGTGCTTGTAACGCATATGGGCCCGGATGGCGATGCTATTGGGTCTTGTTTTGGTTTGGCACATGCACTTAACTCTTTAGGCAAAAGCGTAAAAGTAGTGCTAGGCGTTTTTCCGGAGAAGTATACGATAATCCCAGGGGCAGAATTTTTGCATGACGGAAACGATTTAAAGCCGGATGTTGCCATTGCGCTAGACTGTGCAGACCAAAGCCGTATAGCCTCCCCACGATACCTTTTTCAAGACGCCCCAACCACCATTTGTATCGACCACCATATTACAAATGCGGGCTTTGCAAAAATTAATCTGATAGACCCTGCTGCATCTTCTACTTGCGAGATAGTTTACAACCTTATAAAAGATATTACGCCGATAAGCTACAATATTGCATTTGCGCTTTATGCCGGAATTTTAACTGATACCGGCGGCTTTAAGTACGATTCTACACAGAAGCAAACTTTAGAAATTGCCGCAAATTTAATTTCTACCGGTATAGACTTTACTAAAATTTACAACGAACTTTTGCACACCCACAGTTTTGCCGGCGGCAAAGCACTGGGGATTGTGATTAATAATATGAAGCAGGCATTGGATGGCCGTATTACCTACTCTACAATTTCGGCCGATGAATTAATAAGCGTTGGCGCAAAGTCTTTTGAGCTGGACGGCGCAGTAGAGTACCTGTTAAACACACTGGATACAGAGGCATCTGTTTTTGTGTATGCAAAAACTCCGGAAGAACTTCAATATCAAAATCAGCCGCCTGTAAAGGTTAGCTTCCGCTCTAAGGGTGCGGATGTTGGCGTTGTTGCTAAACGGATGGGCGGCGGCGGGCACCGCATGGCTTCCGGTGCGTCCGGCCAAGATGTGCAAGACACTTTAAAGATGGCATTATCACTTTTGGAAGAGGAAATAATTGTTTATGACAAACGGCGTAATCAATTTATATAAAGAAGCAGGATTTACATCGCATGACGCGGTAGCTGTTGTGCGACGCCTGCTAAAAACAAAAAAAGTTGGGCATACAGGCACACTCGACCCGGATGCAACAGGGGTGCTGCCTATTTGTGTTGGCCGCGCAACAAAATTTGCGGACGCTTTTGCCCAAAACGACAAAACTTATGTAGCAGAAATTGTTTTGGGCACAGAAACAACAACCGGCGACCTTTCTGGTGAAATTGTACGCCAAGCGGAAGTAACTTTCGACCAAAAAAACATACAGAATGCCGTAAATTCCTTTGCCGAGAAGGAGTACATGCAAGTTCCGCCCATGTACTCTGCAATAAAAATTAACGGAAGAAAATTATACGAGTTGGCACGCAAAGGTGAAGTAATAGACCGCCCTGCTCGTTCTGTTTTTATACATAAAATACAGATTACCAGCATTAACGAGACAAATAACAGCTTTACTATTGAGGTTACGTGCTCCAAAGGCACTTATATTCGCAGCTTAGCAGTGGATATTGGCAGCAAACTTGGGCTACCCGCCACTATGGGCAAACTTATCAGGACTAGAAGCGGCATATTTTCGATTGACAACACAATTACGCTCGAACAGCTGGCCGAACGCACCCATGAAGCCATCGTACCAATAGAAACACTACTACCCTACCCCAAACTTAACCTCACAGGAGATAAACTAAAACAGGCCAGGAACGGCAATCCGTTAAGCCTGGAGTCAAACGAAGAAAAAATTTGGGTTGCCAGCCCCGATGGTTTAATTGGCTTATTTAAAAAGGACGGAGCCAAATTCCGTCCGGAGGTTATGTTATGAAACTTGTGATAGACAGCATCCCAAACGATATTGTTTTAGCTATTGGCAAATTTGAAGGCTTGCACTTAGGGCATCAACTCTTGATTAACGATATTATTAAAAAAGCACACGAAATAGGCAAAAAATCCGCTGTTATGGTGTTTGAACCGCATCCATATGTTCTTTTTGCCGAAAGCGCTCGAGGCCTGATTCTGACAGCGGTTGAGCGTGATGTTTTTCTTGATAATTTAGGTGTAGATTATCTGCTGCAATTCACTTTTGATAAGCACTTTGCTAATCTCTCCCCCGAGCAATTTTGCCAATTAGTTTTTACTAATTGCAAGCATGTGCATGTTGGAGAGAATTATAAATTTGGCAAAAACAGAGCCGGCGATGCGCTGCGAATGCAGCAAGAAGCGCAAAAATTTAATGCAACTGTAGAAGTTATCAAAATGCAAGAGGGAATAAGCACATCCCAAATACACACACTTCTTTCCGCCGCTAACATACAAGAGGCAAATAATTTACTTGGTTACACTTTTCATATAGTAGGACAAACAAAAAAAGGTAAGCAACTTGGCCGTACCATCGGTTTCCCTACCTTAAATATTTACCCACCGGAAAACAAACTTCTGCCCCCGGACGGAGTTTATCAAACAGTTACCTCATTTGATAACGAAACCTACTGTAGCATAACCAATATTGGTTTGCGCCCCACAGTAGATAGTACAGGTAAAGTACGTTCCGTTGAAACTCATTTGTTTGGGTATGAAAAAAACGAGGAACTCTACAATACGCCTATCAAAGTAGAGTTCACCCGCTTTATACGTCCGGAAATAAAATTTGCATCGCTAGATGAGTTAAAGGCGCAAATAACAAAAGATATTAGGGTGTGTCCCACATACTTTCAAACTCGTTAGCCCTTGTACGCCTACGTTCATATGCTATTGCACGGTTTAACCCGGCCACCAAAATATTGTCTGTGTTGTTCAAAAATATTACAGAGCCATGCCTGGTGGTGTCAAATAAAACATTGTGCTCCCACAAATGATTACCCGTTAGCGTAACAGCATGAAAATTCCTGTCTGCACCTACAATAAAGGAGCCATGCCCCACAGATAAATGTGTTGCCCGCCGCCCAAGCGTAAACGTTCCTGTTAACGTGCCGGCGGCGTTTCTTATATGTACCGTGCCCGCAGGCAGTGCATCGGGGTCGCCAATAAGCCTATCCCCAAGCACATATACAACATGGCTGTTGCCGTAAAATTCTAAATGCGTAAGGTTGTTCAATAGCGGTATGCTCCAAATCTCTTCCTGCATAGAAAATGTCTGAACCCTGGGTGTAATTCTATACGCCACAATTTGAGACGTTGTGGCAACAATTAATCTGTTATCGGACATAAATTGCATGCCGTATACAAGCTGCCCATCCAACCTTTCTTCCGAGAAAATACCGTCCGTGCGTCCTGTATCAAGTGCATCGGCCTGAAAAACATGCCCAAATTGTAATATGGTAGTAGGCCGTACCCTGATATCCAACATGGCAGTAATGATATGCCGCCCATCAGGTGAAACTTCGACAGCTATTGGATATATAAGCTCTTCCATTTCTGCCCGGCGATATGCCCACGGGTTCCCATCCGGGCGTTCTATCACACTTTGCTGGCTTAAAACATATATGCCGTGTCCAGTGCTGTACTGCAAAACTACAGCCAAAATGCCGGTTTCATTTATTGAAAAAGTGAGTATCGGATGGTCAAAATCCTGATGAAACATGTACCCTTCCCTGTTAAAAACATAAACCCGCCGCCCGCCGGACTGGTCGCCTACTGCTACCATATTGCCACGCCCTACCATAACGGGGCGTGGCAAGCTAAATGTGTGTGCCCAGCTTGCATCCGGCCTAGATATGTTTATGTAGCGCATTCCATCGCGTGTAGCGAAAAAAACCTCGTTGTCATCTGTACCAAAAAAAGAAGGGCTGGCATCAAAATTATACGGCTGAATAAAACCTGTTTCTTCAAACCGCATAACCATGCCCTGCCCTACGTTGGCCGCAATAATTTGTATGATTATTATAACCGCAATAATAGATGCGGTGATAAGTATCTTTGTTCTTGTTTTCATATGTTTCATAAGTGAATCACCTAGGGTTAGTATAACCTTAGCATGCGTCAATAGCAATTACCTTCCAAAAATAACTCTCATACCATCGTCTAAGTGAGTATCGGTAATTACTACTCTACCATTTGATAAAATTTCCTGATTATGCGCCAACACAACTCTGCCTTGTCCATCATCTTCATCGAGTACATCTACGTCTACGCGAGTTACTGTAAATACTGTGCGGCTAAATCCTTGTACACTATTTAAAAGAAACACATAGTCGCCATTTAGGTTACGATGTATTGCTTCTGGCGGTAGAAATATATTTTCGCCGCCCATCATGCGTGCCGGTGATACGGTAGTTATTATAGGTTTGTTTAAGGCATACAATGAATCGCCAAACATATAAAGCCCAAGTAGTAGCACAAACCCAAGCAGCAAGAAACCAATATAAGTTTTCTTCATGTTATTTAGTCCCATCTATATTTCTCTAACGCACCGGAAACAGATTCTTTAAACAATAGAAAAACCAACAAAAGTGGGTACATGTACACCACTGCTGCACTAAAATACACATCTTCCGGCAAGGCGGCAAGCCTTACTGATAACGGATGAATATCTGTACTACCGGCAGTAAAAATAAATACAGGCTCTACCATGTTCCAACTTTCGCTAAAAATTATAACCGAAAGTGCGATAACTGCCGTTTTAACTTGCGGAAAAACTACGTAGCGAAAAATTAAAAACGCTGATGATGTTTCAAGTGAAGCATATTCTATCAACTCTTGTGATATCACTTTCATAAATTGTCTAAACAGGAACACCGCAAATGGCGCAAAAGCTAATGGTAAGACTAGCGCAAATGGTGTGTTTAGTAAATTAAAATCCCGTAACTGTATATAATTTGGCAAAAGTGTAGCCTGAAACGGTAACATCATAACTACGATAAAAACAAAAAATATCAAATTCCGCCCCGGGAAGCTTACCTTTGCAAACACAAACCCAAGAGGAAATGATAACGTTATACATATTAAAGTTGTAGCAGTGGCGTAGCCCAACGAATTCCAAAAATATCTCAAGAACGTATTGTTGGTGACTAACAGCTCCCAATATTGACCGAGTGTTGGAAATGTGCCTTCAAACGAAAGCGAAAACACAAATGTAATAATTATGGGGACAACAAACAAACCACCAATAATCAATAACCAGCCTAGTTTAAAATATCTTTTCACTGTATTTATTCTCCCATATATAAATCACTAACAGAACTACCGTTACAATCAACGCAAATAAAACCGACCCAGAAGCCAAAGCCGGATAATTTAGCCTCTGAAAATTGTTATTCATCCAAAACTGTACCGTGTAGGCAGCGTCCGGCGGCCAGCTTGTACCAAAAAACAAAAAACTTTCTCGAAAAATGCGTAGCGAATTTGCAAATGATAGAACCACGACAAAACTTAAACTAGGCGTTATCAGCGGTAGCGTAATACGTTTAAATATTTTCATACTACCCGCGCCATCCATTTTTGCGGCCTCTGTAATACTGTTGTCTATGCCAACTATAGCAGCACCTAGAATAATTATAGTAAGTCCTGTATATTTCCAAAAATAAAGCAAATAAATGGGCACGGCAGGCCACGTGCCGCTGTGCGGGAAAGCTAACTGCCATACAAAAATAATACTTGCCGTAGGTACAATTAAAGGAGCAAGCAACATATTTTTAACGAACTCTAAATGACGGGCATATGTAAAGAGGGCATATGAAAGTAATAAAGAAATAAGCATGAGAACCAACACTCCCACAAAAGAAAAAATCAGAGTGTTACGCATAGCCAGCCTAAAAAATTGGTTATTAAAAACAGCTATGTAGTTATCAAACCAAACAAAATTACGTTGGAACGTATTGTTTATCATGGAATAGTACAATGTGCGAAAAAACGGATAAATGTAGAAAACGGCAAATCCCGCAAAAGCGGGAATGCCGTATAAGATAAATCTAAATTTGAGTTGTTTATTCATGCAACCAAAACTCCGCTCTGCGCTGGATTTCTGCCGATGCTTGTTCAAGTGTTAACCTGCCCGCTTGGAAATCTTCCACTATCGAGTTCATTTCTCCGCCCGGAAAAACACGAGTGATTGCCGCCCCGTTGCGGAAAATATCATGTAAGTCTTGAAACACAGGTTGGTTTATATCTATATGCCAGCCTTCGTAGTGGGCTGGGTCTTCCAGAACAAATACGGGACGAGTTATTGCACCTAACATATCTTCTGCAGCCGCTTCCAAAAAGGCTATGGCCTGTGCTTGGTTTCTGCTTGCCGGGTTTATTACAGCGTATATTGTTATAAAATAATTGCTTGCAACGTTTTCAGATACACGCGGCATGGGTAATGCGCGCCAGTCTGTAATATCAAATGGGTCGCTGTCAAATTTCATACTTAGGTACTCTAATTTGAATAAGGTACGATTCGTATCTAGGCTAATATTTCTGCTGGAATGACTAATCCAGCTTTCCATAAAAGCACTCTGGTGGTGCTGCAAAATTGGATGATGCGATGTTGGCAAATTAAAATCTCCGTATCTGTCAAAACCGCTCCACAAATTATTAAACAAATTTCGGAATGCGTTGGTGTTAAAGTTGGCTATACCTTGTCTGTAATTATTATAAGTTTCTTCGTACTGCCACTGCCACATGGTTGCAATCCCATCTAAGAATGGAACAAGCGTTATCAACTCTTCAGTGCTGTCGTTAATGCGAGATACTGTTTGCAGATAATCTTCAAACAAAGC
>Ga0123355_10007581_pt1 | contig 16286 bp, 13 predicted proteins | sample TergutEmb28metaG_3_FD_89872 | JGI IMG/M metagenome (GOLD analysis project Ga0123355, IMG submission 89872) | Embiratermes neotenicus P1 segment gut microbial communities from Petit-Saut dam, French Guiana - Emb289 P1 | ecosystem: Host-associated > Arthropoda: Insects > Digestive system > Gut ...
CACGTCCACACGTGAGCCGTCCAGCCCCACTGAGTCGGCCCAGCCTGAACCGGCCCAGCCTGAACCGGCCCAGCCTGAATCAGCCCGGCCTGAGGTCCCGCGCGAGCCCGCGGCTGCGGCTGCCCCGGTCACCGAGACCCAGAACCAGCCGACCGTATCGATCGAGCGCGCACTGAGCGGACCTGCGCGCGATCGAACCCTCTCCTGGCACGGCAAGGTCAAGATCGTCACTGGCACCGGCGCGACCGCGGGTCCCGGCGCGAGGGACCTAGAGGCGCAGGACCGGAACCGCGCCAGGCTGCCGATCGCGTGGCCGAAGCGCATCCTCGTCCTGGGCTGCACGAGCGGCGCGGGCCAGACCGTGACGGCGCTGATGACCGCGTCGATGCTGGCCAGCCTGCGCGAACATCCGGTGGCAGTGGTGGACTTGCACGACGGCGCGCTCGCCGCCTATGGCGAACCCGCGGCCGCGCTCCGGGACCTGCTGGCAGGCAAGCCGCCGCACCCCGTGACGCCGGCCCGCCCGGACGGCCTGCTGCCGACCCCGAAGCCGAACCCGGCCCGGCTCGACGTGATCGCCTCCGACAGCCCGCTCGCGGACGGCGACGAGATCAAGCTCGCGGTCCAGCTGAACAGGCACTACCCGCTGACCGTGCTCGACCCGGGCGCGGCCGGCCTGACGAAGCTGCTGAAGGTCACCGACCAGCTCGTGCTCGTGGCGCCTGCCAGCGCGGATGCGGCGGGCGCACTCGCGGACACCCGCGAGTGGCTCGACAACAACGGCCACGCCGACCTGGCCATGCAGTCGGTGACCGTGATCAACGGCGCGAGCAGGCGCTCGCTGCCCGACGTCGAGCAGGCCGAGGCGATAGCCCGCGGGCGGTCACGCGCGATCGTCCGCGTTCCGTGGGACGACCTGCTTCCCGCGGCGACCGCTGGCCCGTCCGCGCTCCGGCCGCAGACGCGGGTCGCCTACACGGCTCTGGCGGGGGTTCTCGTCGCAGGAATGGCCTCCGCCGGAGGGCGCAGAAAATCATGAGCTACCGAACGAACCGTGCTTACACCCCCAGCCCGATGACTCAGGAGTACTGGTGAGCGCGAAGTCCAAGGGGCGAAGCCGCCTGCCCGTCAGGTACTTCGATGACCGGGTGCTGCTGACCGACACGCACGCCTGGGCGTACTACCGGGTGCCCTCGATCTCGTACGAGTTCACGACACCGGACGAGCGTGAGGCGCTTGCTACGAACATCACGGTGGCGCTCGCGACGATCCGGATGCAGGACGCCGAGGTGCATCTGCGGATCGCGCACCGCCCGTACCCCGCGGTGGAGTGGGCGACCGGCCTGGACGCGACGTCCGACGGCGGCCCCGGCTGGCGTGATTACCTGGAGCAGATCTACCGGCACGTGTGGGCGAAGGACTTCTGGTCGAAGGAGATCTACCTCGGGGTCCGGCTCGGCCAGCGTTCCATGCGTGCGCAGCTCACCGACGGGTTGTTCGGGCACCTCATGAGCACATACCGCGGGGCCGACCGGATCCCGGGCGCGGAGGACGAGACGGTGCCCGCGGGCGAGGCGGGCAAGTGGACCGAGCAGGCCGAGCGGCTCGGCCGGGCGCTGAAGGCGTCCGCGCTCGGCGCGCGGCACGCCACATCCCGCGAGGTCGCCTGGCTCTTCCGGCACACGCTGACCGGCACCGTCGGTGACGAACAGCCCTCGGCGGTCCGCCGCCGTCCCTGGGGCGCGGGGGAGATTGAGCAGCTCTACGAGGGCCAGGTGCACAACGGCCGGACGATGCTCAGGCTTGAGCAGGTGCAGGGAGATTCGTGGACGGCGTTCCTGTCGTTCGCCCGGTTCCCCGATGTGATGTCGTTCCCGGACGGCGAGCCGTGGCTGCACTACGCGGATTCGCTGCCGTTCCCCGTCGAGGTCTCGTCGCGGATGCACCTGATCCCGCCCGGCAAGGCGTCCAAGGACGTGTCGCGTCGGCTGGCGCACGCCCGCGACATGGACGCGCACATCCGCGAGGCGGGCGCGGAGGCGCCGATCGCCCTGGCAGAGCAGATCGCCGCCGCGCGGATGCTCGAGCACGGCATCACGAAGGAGCGGCTGCCCTTCGTCTATGGCTGGCACCGGCTGCTGGTGACCGCTCCGACGCGGGAGCTGTGCGTCCGCCGGGTGGAGGCGGTGACCGAGCACTACCGGGACATCGGCATCGACCTGGTCAACTCGACCGGTGACCAGTTCTCGCTGCTGTCAGAGTCGCTGCCGGGCGAGAAGCTGCGGCTGTCGTCGTACGTTCAGCGCCAGCCGCTGTACACGATCGCGGGCGGGATGCCGACCGCGACCGTGGAGCTCGGCGACCGGGTCGCGGAAGGCGTCGGCTGGATCGGCCCGTACATCGGCGAAACCCTGGGCCGGGCCCGGTCGGTGGTGCACTTCGACCCGATGCTCGCGGCGGCGCGAAACCGTCCGACGGCCGTCGCGATCACCGGCGAGCCGGGCGGCGGCAAGACGACGCTCGCCATGCTGCTGATCTACCAGCTCGCCATGCGTGGCGCCACGATCGCCGTGATCGACCCGAAGGGCGACGCTGAGCCGCTGGCCGAGTTCCTGACCAGGACCGGGAGGCAGGCCCGGGTGCTGCCGCTGTCGTCGGCGGCGGCCGGGCTGCTCGACCCGTTCGCGTTCGGCGACGACCTGGCAGAGAAGCGCACGATGGCGACGGAGACGCTGCGACTGCTGCTGCCGCGGATGAGCGAGGAGCGGGAGTCGGCGATGATCCAGGCGGTCGGCGCCGTGGCCGCCGGGCCACGGCCGTCCCTCGGGAAGGTCGTGCGTCACCTGGAAGAGGCCGACGACCCGGCGTGGAAGAACCTGGGCGCGGTGATGCGCTCGGTCTCCGAAATGCGCCTCGCCCGGCTGTGCTTCTCGCCGTCGGGCGGACAGCAGATCGACGCCGAGGGCTGGACCACCGTCTTCACCCTCGGCGGGCTCACCCTGCCGGACACGAATACCAACCGGGAGGACTACTCCTACGAGCAGCGGCTGTCGGTCGCGCTGCTCTACCTCGTCTCGCAGTTCGCCCGGCGGCTGATGAACACCGTCGACCGGACCGCGCCCAAGGCGATCTTCCTTGACGAGGCGTGGGCGATCACGGCCACGCCCGAGGGCGCCAAGCTTGTCCCCGAGGTGTCCCGGATGGGGCGCTCGCGGAACACGGCGCTCGTGCTCATCTCGCAGAACGCGGGCGACTTGCTGAACGAGCAGGTGACCAACTGCATCTCCAGCGTCTTCGCGTTCCGCTCGTCCGAACGTGGCGAGGTGGCGAACGTCCTGTCGCTCCTCGGCGTGGAGCCGTCCGAGGAGCACAAGGCTGTGCTGCGCTCCCTCGGCAACGGCGAATGCATCTTCCGTGACCTCGACGACCGCGCGGGCCGCATCGGCGTGGATCTTGTCTCCGAAGAACTCCGGGACTGGATCGACACGAACCCGACTCGAGCCCGTCGTCCGCAGCCGGCGGCGACAACCTCCCCGTAGCACCGCCGAACCAGGAGCCAACCGAGATGGCTGAACCCCTCCCAGCCCCCCGCACCCGGCCCGGTCATCGGCCGGGCCGTGCGCCCCGTGCCGTGCTGCTCTTGGGCGCGATCCTCGCGGTCGTGCTCGGCGGACTGTTCATCTCCCGCCCGGCGCTTGCCGCCCCCGCGGCGCCTGCGGCGCGCGCGGCCGCGGCCGCCCCGGCAAATCCCGCCGCACCCGCCAGGCCCGCCGGCACGGCGGCCGCGGCCAAGCCCGCGGCTCCGGCCGCCCCCGCTCAGCCCGCGGCTCCGGCCGCCCCCGCTCAGCCCGCGGCTCCGGCCGCCCCCGCTCAGCCCGCGGCTCCCGCCGCCCCCGCTCAGCCCGGGGCGCCCTTCGCCACGAATCAGCTGAACGCGCTGACCGGGGTGGCCGCACCGGACGGCGGCATCTGCAGCGTGCCCGGCGTCGGTGACATCGGCGGCCTGCTCGGCCTGTGCAAGACCGGCTCCGGCGTGATCGGCGACCTGAACAACATCTGCTCGCCCGGACCGCCGCAGCCTGAGCAGGCGACCGCCGGGATCAACCAGATGATCTCCGTTCCCGGCGGCCCGACGGTCGGCAAGACCCTCTACGACAACTACGGGATGGCAGGTCAGTTCTGGGGGGCGACCGGCCTGCAGTGCTCGGATATGACCTCACTGATCGGCAACAACGTCGCCGGCATGGTCTTCGACATGGCTAAATCCCTCGACCGGGTCACGATCACCGTGTACCAGTCGGCGGCCGGGGCCAACATCCTGTCCTGGCTGAGCAACTCGGTGAACACGTTGATCACCTCGCTCGGCAAGGCCATCTACTTCCCGTTCCTCGCGCCCATGGTGATCATCGGCGCGATCTGGCTGGCGTGGCAGGGCCTGGTTCGCAAGCGCGCGACGCGGACAATCGAGGGCACGCTCTGGATGGTCGTCGCCTGCGCCGCCGCGATCTGGCTGATCGGCCGCCCCGCAGACTTCACCGGCATCGGGACTTCGGTGTCGAACGGCGTCACCCAGGTCCTGAACACTGCCTTCGCGAAGCTGCCCGCCACCGCCGGCAGTAACTGCCTGCCCGTGACGACGGGCGACCCGCAGTCGGTGACCGGCAACTACGCGTTCACCTCGGGCAACGGCCTGGTCGACGAGAACGCGAACGAGCTGTGGTCGGTGCTTGTCTGCAAGCCCTGGCTGATCGGCGAGTTCGGCACGAGCGTGTACGCGCAGCCGGGGACGAAGGCGGCGCAGACCAATGTGGTGAACCTGTACGGCAGGCAACTCCTGTTCGCGCAGGCGATCGCCACCAACGAGCAGTCCACCGCCGCGGATATCACCGCCAAGCAGGCCATCTACAACGGCATCGCCACGGATCTTCAGCAGACCAACCCGGCGGTTTACTCGCTGTTCCAGGGGGATCAGTGGACTACCAGGCTGGAGATCGGTTTCGGCGCGCTGTTCGCGGCAGTTGCGGCTGGACTGCTCGTGCTGCTGATCGCGCTCACCCTGATCATCATGAAACTTGGCTTCCTGCTGCTACTCGTGGCGGGACCGTTCTTCCTCATTGTCGGCATCCATCCGGGGTTCGGCCGGGTGATCGCGATCCGCTGGTTCGAGATGCTCGTCGGCGTCCTGATGAAACAGGTCGCGATCGCGCTGGTGCTGTCGATCCTGCTGTACTGCTACTCGCTGATCATGGGAACGAGCGACACGGTGCTGCCCTGGGCGCTGAAGATCATGATGATCGCGCTGGTCACCGTGGCGGTGTTCATCTACCGCAAGCCGTTCCAGCACCTGTTCTCCGCGGTCGGCTACGGCATGCTCGCCAGGGACGAGCGCGCCGAGGTCAACCTGCGCCAGTCGGCTTGGGGGTTCCGCCGGGTGACCACCACCGCGGCAGGCGCCATGGTGCCCGGTGTCGCCGCAGCCCGCTGGGCGCGGCGGACCGCGGCGAACGCGACCGGTGCCGACGGGGCCGAGGCCGCCGCGGGCACGACCGGCGCGGGAAGCGCAGGCGACGGCGCAGCCGCGGATACGCCGGGCGCGGCACCGCCGATGCCCACGGCCGACAGTCACGTGAGTCAGCGGCAGTGGCCCGAGGCGGGGACTGGTGCCGCCCGGCCGGCGCCGCCGCTCCCGTTGCCGCAGCACGGCGCGCGGCCGTCCTCCAACGGCGCCTCCGCGGGCTGGGCGCGGGGCTCGGCCGCCGGGACCGCCGCGGGTACCGGCGCTAGGGCTCGCGGGACGGCGCAGCCCCCGGTCCGGAGCTCAGGGTCCGGGTGGCCTGGGGCTGGCGGCACGGTTCGTTCGGGGGAATCTCGCAGCGGCACCAGCGGAAACGACAAACCTCCCGCACCGCCATTCTGGGCACGATCGCGCCGCCGGGGCAAGTAATGGAACTGAACACCGGTCAGCAGCGGCTGCTGTTCGCCGTCGTCGTGGTCGGGCTCGTCGGCCTTGGCTACTTCCTCATCAGCGGCCGTCATCAAAGCTCAGCCGCCCCGCCTGCACCGTCGCCGCGCGCCACGCCGACCGCTAGCAGTACCGCTTCGGTGCCGCCGGCGACCGTTCCGCCGCCGGCGCCGGTCCCGGCCACCTCCGGCGGCGCGGACATCTACCAGTGGCTGCCGTTCACCCAGGCGGACCTGACGACGGCGTCCAGGGCCACGCTCGCCTTCGCCGCCGCTTGGGACACCTGGTCATACACCGAGTCCGGCACCGCCTATGGCGCAAAGCTGGCCGGCCTGGTCACCTCGCAGCTGGCGGCAACGCTGGTCTACGACTACGGCACGTCCGGCGTGGCGGGGCCGCGGCTGTCAGGCAAGCAGGTCTCGTCCGGGACCGCGACGATCGACTCGATCACCTCGTTCGGCGCGAGCCCGACCTCGATCACGTTCGCCGTGAGCATCGACCAGCAGATCACCGGCACCAGGCCGGTAGCGTCAGGCAGCGGCCTGTACTCGGTCACCGTCGAACAGGACGGCGGGCACTGGCTGGTGAACAACATCGAGCTGTCCTCGCTAGGGAACCAGTGAACCGCCGCGCACTCGGGCCGACCATCATCGGGATCGGCTTGTTCGTCCTGCTGTGCCTGCTCGTCGTGCCAATGCTGGTCGTGGGCGGCTCCTCCCTGCTTTTCGCTGGCGGCGGCGGTAACAACTGCGGGCCGGGGACGGGCCAGGCTTCGCAGCCGGGTGTCTCCGCCGAGGCAGCCAACTCGGTCCCCGCCAACTACCTGCGCTGGTTCCAGACGGTGGGCATCCAGTACAACGTGCCGTGGACGATCCTGGCCGGGATCGGGAAGGTGGAGAGCAACGACGGCCGGACCACGCTGCCGGGCGTGAACTCCGGCTGGAACCCCTTCGGCGCGGCCGGGCCGATGCAGATCGGCGTCACCGGCGCTTCCGGGAACCAGTGGGGCGGCGCGCCCAAGCACCGGGCATCCGAGGTGGTCAACGGAGTCGCCACCGATGAGGACGGTACGGGCTGGGCGAACGTCTACGACCCGGCGGACGCGATCGCGGGCGCGGCCAAGTACCTGATCGAGCACGGGGTGCAGCAGAACCCGGACGCGGCGATCTTCGCCTACAACCACGCCGACTGGTACGTCCAGGAGGTGATGACGTGGGCGTCAACGTACGCCAGCGGCGGGTTCACGGTCGCCGACAATGTCACCGGGAACGGCGCAGGCAGCGGCACCGACAACACGGCATGCACGCAGAACAGCGTGCTGGAATCGTTCGTCGCGCCGAATGCGACGGTTGCCGCCGCGGTCAGCTACGCCGAGGACCAGCTGGGCAAGCCGTACCTGTTCGGCGGGACGGGCCCGGCCGCATTCGATTGCTCGGGGCTGGTGATGATGGCGTACCGGACGGCGGGGGTCAACATCCCGCGCACTTCACAACAGCAGTGGAAGCATCTGCCGCACGTGCCTGCCGCGAAAATGATCCCCGGCGACCTGGTGTTCTTCGCCGGGTCTGACGGGACGGTCAAGGCACCGGGGCATGTCGGACTGGTGATCGCCAAGAACATGATGATCGAGGCGTACGCGGTGGGAACGCCGATCCGGGTGACCACGTTTGGCACGCCGCAGTCACCGCTCGGCGACACCAAGGTGGTCGGCTACGCCCAGCCCTGGCCGGAAACAGCGAAGACCACCGCTGTGAAATAGCGTGCCTCTCGCCAGCTGAAATGGTGGCATTCGTCACCATTCCGGGCAAATACCTCGCACTGAATTCGCTTATGATCGAGGTGACTCTTTGCGAGGGGGTGTCACCGTGGGGAGTCGTGGACGGGTTTGGCTAACCGGCCTGGCTGGTCTAGCACTGGCCTGCGCTGTGAGCGCCTGCCAGCCTTCGGCCTCCGGCGCTACCGCATCGCCATCGGGCGTTAGCGCGTCGCCATCCGGGGCGCCCGCCGCGCGGACCGCGCGGGCTTCGCCTGCGGCCGGCGCGATGGGCCATGCCCTGGCCGGGCCGGTGGTTGCGCTGGGCGACTCTTACACGGCCGGCGCGCTGCTGCCGTTGGACCTGGCGGCCGCGCCGCCGGGCTGCCTGCGGTCGCCGGACGCTTATCCGGTGCTCGTCGCCAGCAAGCTCAAGGCGCCGCTGACCGACGTCGCCTGCACGAACGCCGGGGTCAAGGAGATGACCGAGGCGCAGAAGACCTACCTCGGCACCAACCCGCCGCAGTTCGCCGCGCTCCGGCCGGACGACGCGCTGGTCTTGCTGACCCTCGGCGGAGACGACATGGGCTTCATGGACACGCTGCAGACGTGCATGAAGCTGTCGGTCACCGACCCGTGGGGCAGCCCATGCGAGGCGCACTACACCAAGGGCGGTACCGATCAGCTCGCCGCTCGGATCAGCGCCGAGGCGCCACGACTGGCCGCGATCCTGCGGGATATCGCGGACCGCGCGCCGCACGCGCGGATCGTGGTCGTGGGCTACCCGGACCTGTTTCCGCTCAGCGGCGGCTGCTGGCCTGCAGTGCCGATCACCAACGGAGACGTCGCCTACCTGCGCGGCACCGAGATGAAGATGAACGCGGCTCTCGCTGCCGACGCCAGGGCCGCGGGTGCCACCTACGTCAACACTTTCGCGGCCACGACCGGCCACGACTTCTGCACACCGGAATCGAGGCGTGACGTCGAAGGCCTCATCCCGGGCTCGGCGGCGCTTCCGTTCCATCCGAACGCGCGCGGCCAGGCCGCGATCGCCGCCGCCATCCTCAAGGCCCTGTAGCTTGCGGGCGGACGACCCCTCATAGCCAGGGGTGAGGCACCCCGGAAATGAGGCACCTCACGGCGGTGACGGTTAAGGCTTAATGCTGCTCGGCGGCGTGCCGTCCACGGCGGAATTTGCTGCCGCGCTGCCGGGGCGGGGGCTCCGGAACCTTGCGTGACAGATCATCGGGGAGCCGGATCAACGGGTTGGCGGCGCTCGCCACCACGTCCTGTGCGAGTTCCGTGACCCGCGCGCCCCGCGACCTTGAGGCTTTGCGCAGCAGGTCGAACGCATCCCGCGGGGGAAGCCGGTGGCGTTCGGCGAGAACGCCGATCGCCTGCTCGACGCGCACCCGGGACGCCAGGGCGTGCTCGAGCTGAGAGACCGTAACCGCCAGGCGCTCCGCCTCTCCGGCCTCGCCCAGCTCGTCGGCCAGGCCGGCGCCGCTCGCGGTCGGGATCCGGTGCGGCCCGGAGACGTTCGGCCAGGGTGCGGCGGCCGTGGGATGTGCGGATTGGCGTGGCGCGCCGTCCTCGTCAACGGCTTCCATCAGACCTGTCTCGTCGTTGGCCGCCTGATCGGCCGCGAACAGGTCGGCGAGCACCATCGCGCTGGTCAGGTCGGCGACGTTCTCGTCACCGACGACCCAGCCATGCTCGGCCTTCCGCACGACCACGTCCTCGTGGTCGTCATCCTTTGCCTTATTCACCCTCATACCCGCTTGCCTCCCCATGCCCCGCTGTCACAGGGTCCCCACTCAGAGTAGCCGCAGAGCTATGCCGACGCGAGTTCGGCCAGCTTCGCCTGCACCTGGGCGGCTGAGGGGTTCACCATGGTGGAGCCATCCGGGAACAGCAAGGTGGGGACGGTCTGATTGCCGCCGTTGACGGTCTCGACGAACTGCGCGGCTTCCGGGTCACGCTCGATGTCGACCTCGGTGATCTCCACGCCTGCCTTGCCGAGCTGCCGCTTGAGGTTCTTGCAGAACCCGCACCAGGTCGTCGTGTACATCGTGAGCGGCACCGGGGCCTCCTTAATACGCTGCCTGAGCCATGCGCCTGTTTTGCGTTGGCTTTACGTTGCACTGCTCAGAACAACGCCGGACCGCCGGATATGCCGCTGTGCTGCTTGCGGGGGGAGGGGGGACGACCCCCTGCGACCTAGCATGAGGGGCTCACGCCCCAATTCCCCCCGGGTGGGGGCAGCGCACAAGCCGCGCTGCCCCCGCACCGTCGGTGCGATACGGCAGGATTGGTCGGGTGCACGCCGATGACCTGCTCGCCGAGCTCGACCCCGAGCAACGCGACGTGGCGCTCGCCAGCCAGGGGCCGGTCTGCGTGCTGGCCGGAGCGGGCACCGGGAAGACCCGTGCGATCACCCACCGCATCGCTTACGCGGTCGCGACGGGGAGAGTCAACCCGGCGCATGTGCTCGCGCTCACCTTCACTGTCCGCGCCGCCGGGGAGTTGCGCGCGCGGCTGCGCGCCCTCGGCGGCGGTGCGGAGGGGGTGCGGGCAGCCACCTTCCATTCGGCGGCGCTGCGGCAGCTGACCCACTTCTGGCCGCGGTTGATCGGCGGGCGTCCGCCGCAGCTGGTTGATTCGAAACTGCCGCTGCTGCGCGAGGCGGCGCGCGACCTTGGCGTGCGGCTGGACGGCCCGGCGCTCGCCGATGTGGTGACAGAGATCGAATGGGCGAAGGTCTGCCAGGTCCATCCGGACTCCTACGAGTTCACGGCGTCCGCGGCTGGCCGGGCGCCGACGGCCGGGGTGGCGGAGGCGGGGCGGCTGTATGCCGCCTACGAAGCGCTGCGGCGGGACCGTCAGCTAATCGACTTCGAGTCGGTGCTCGAACTGACGGCGGCGATCCTGCTCACCGAGCCGGCGGCGGCTCGCGAGGTACATGCCGCCTTCCGGTACTTCACCGTGGACGAGTACCAGGATGTCAACCCGTTGCAGAAGCTCCTGCTCGATGCCTGGCTCGGCGGGCGCGAGGAGCTGTGCGTGGTGGGTGACCCGCAGCAGACCATCTACTCGTTCACCGGCGCCACATCGCAGTACCTGCGGTCGTTCGGCGCGGACTTCCCGAACGCGGCTACCTACCGGCTGGTCCGCGACTACCGGTCCACCCCGCAGGTGGTTGCGGTAGCGAACCGGCTGGCGGCCGGCGGTTCGCTTGTCGCGCAACGGCCGGCCGGGCCCGAGCCGGCGGTGACGCGGTACCCGGACGAGGAGGCGGAGGCAGCGGGGGTCGCGGCCGAAGTGGCCGCGCTGATCTCACGCGGTGTACAACCCAACGAGATCGCGATCCTCGTCCGGATAAATGCGCATATGGAGCGGTTTGAGACTGCGCTCGCCGACGGCGGGGTGGCGTACCTGGTGCGCGGCGGGGAGCGCTTCTACGAGCGTCCTGAGGTGCGCCAGGCGCTGGTGCTGCTGCGCGGGGCCGCGCGCGCCGCCGGGGCGGGCACCGACGCCACCGGTTCGCCCGGTGAGCTGCCTGCCGCCGTCCGGCACGTGCTCGTGTCGGCCGGGCTGACCCCGGTGCCGCCCGCCGCCCGGGGTGCGGTCCGGGAGCGGTGGGAATCGCTCGCGGCGATCGCCGCGCTGGCCGACGACATGGCCGCCGAGCGGCCCGCGGCGACGCTCGCCGAGTTCTCCGCGATGCTCGCCGAGCGGCAGGAGGCCGGGCATGCGCCGGTGGCCGCCGCGGTTACCCTGGCCACCCTGCACGCGGCGAAGGGGCTCGAATGGGACGCGGTGCTGCTGCCCGGACTCGTTGAGGGAATAATGCCGATCGTGCACGCGCGAACCGCCGAGGCCGTCGAGGAAGAGCGGCGACTGCTCTACGTCGGGGTGACCCGGGCGCGGACCCGCCTGATGCTGTCCTGGGCGCCCGCGCGGGTGCCCGGCGCGGAGTCTTCCAGGCAGCGCTCAAGGTTCCTGGCCGGACTGGTCCCGGCCCCGGCTGTGGAGGCGCGCCCGTGAGCGATTCGCTCGACAAGCTGCTTGATCTGCTCGACCTGGAACAGATCGAGGTCAACATCTTTCGCGGCCGGTCACCCGATGAGGCACTGCAGCGCGTCTTCGGCGGGCAGGTGGCCGGCCAGGGACTGGTCGCCGCCGGGCGGACTGTGCCGGACGACAGGCCAGTGAACTCGCTGCACGCCTACTTCCTGCGGCCGGGCGACCCCTCGGTGCCGATCGTCTACGACGTGGACCGGGTGCGGGACGGCCGGTCGTTCAGCACTCGCCGGGTGACGGCCATCCAGCACGGCAAGCCGATCTTTGCGATGTCCGCCTCCTTCCACCATCCCGAGACGGGACTTGAGCACGCCATGCCGATGCCTCAGGTGCCACCGCCCGAGTCGCTGCGGTCTAGCGCCGACCGGCTCGAGGAGGCCATCGGGGCTCCGCTGCCCCCGAACTACAAGGACAGCCCGATCGACCTGCGCTCGGTCGGCCCGCTATCGATCGAGGCGACCCGCGACCCGGCGCTGCGGACCAGCCAGAACCTTGTCTGGCTGCGGGTGGCAGGGGAACTGCCGGACGACCCGCTCCTGCACGTCTGCCTGATGACCTACATCTCCGACCTCACCCTGCTCGACACGGTGCTGCTCAAGCACGGGGTCAACTGGGTCGACGGAAGAACCTCCGGGGCCAGCCTGGACCACGCGATGTGGTTCCACCGCCCGTTCCGCGCTGACCAGTGGCTGCTGTACGCGCAGGAGTCGCCGACCGCGTACGGGGCGCGCGGCCTGGCCCGGGGCGAGGTCTACACGGCCTCGGGTGACCTGGTGGTCTCGGTGGTGCAGGAGGGGCTCGTCCGCACGACTCCGAAACCCCTATCGTAAGAAATCCCTGGTCAAAAAACGGTTGCCCCGACATGGGCGCCTTACGTAGGCTGACGTCATGTCCGTGGGCCTGAGCACTCATCCCTAGGAAGGAGGTGCCTACGGTGTCGAATCTCACGCTTAACGTCGCGGTCGCCCCGGTGGGCGCCGTCTTCACGGGTGCCTGCTCGCCGTGGGCCAGCCTTGCTGTTGCGGGCGTAAGCCATGTCCGCACGCAGAATTCTGTCCCGGCCGCTGGTACCGAGGACGCGCGTCGCGCCGCGTTCCGGCCTAACCCGGCCTTGATGTCGAAGCTCGCCGGCGGCATGGCTGCCGAGCTTCCGGCCACGTTCGAGAACCGCAAGCAGACCGTCCACAAGACCCGCATCAACGCCGGTGGTTACGGCGCAATGGGTCCGCATCCAGAACGGGAACCGGCCTAGAATAGGCCGGCTGAGATCCCCGAAGGCCGCGGACCCGAAACCAGGGTCCGCGGCCAGATTTGTTTCCAGGCCCGGTCCCGAGGACCAGCACAACTGGACAAGCAAAGCGAGAGGGGATGGCACCGATGCAGCGGCCCGATGCCTCCGTGAGCGCGACAAGCGCAGCGGGGTTCGAGTCAGTACCGTCTGGGTTCGAGGCGGTCGCCCTGGTCGACAGGAACGTCGAGCAGGACACGTTCGCAGCGCTCTTCAGCGTGACGGGCGTACCGGCCGGCCTGGACCTGGCCTGCACGGACGACCCGGAACTGTTCTTCGCCGAGTCACCGGAGGACGTTGAGGCGGCGAAGGCGCTGTGCCAGGGCTGCCGCGCCCGAGCCGCGTGCCTCGAAGGCGCGCTCGAGCGGCGCGAGCCGTGGGGCGTCTGGGGCGGGGAGCTTCTCCTGCGCGGAGTCATCGTCCCGCGCAAGCGGCCGCGCGGTCGCCCCCGCAAGGTGTCTGCTGACGAGCAGGCGGCCTGATCTCGGCCCAGCACTTTCCGGACCGAACCGTAGTACATGACAACCGACGCGGCTCGTCGGGCGTCAGTTTGACCGTGCCCTAAGGGCAAGGTCCAGGCTGGCGGTTGACTAACCCGGCGCACCGCAACCATCACGTCGTCGCCCACGAACGCGACGGCATCTGCAACGAAGCAAACGGCCCGCACACGATGCGAGAGGTTCACCATGTACATCCAAGAACGCCTGGCCGAGGAACGACACCGTGAGCGCCTGAAGCAGGCGGAGGAGGAGCGGATCGGCTACCAGGTCGCCGAGCTCCAGAAGATGGAACGGCGGCGGCACCGCGCCGAGCGCGCCCTCGTGCACGCGTGGCAGCGGGTCGACCAGCTCCGGTCAATGATCGGCGTCGTCGGCTAACCGCCAGACAAAAACGAAGTGGGGGCCTTCCGCGAACTGTGCGGGAGGCCCCCAGGGGTGCGGGGGACAGGCAGTCCCCCGCACGCAGGCTGTCTGGGGGATCGTTCCCCCGCGCTGAACGCCGAGACCCGGGATGGCTGGGCCATCCCGGGTCTCGTCATGTCGTGGCCGCCTCGGGTGCTACGAGGGATCGGATGTCTCGGGTTCACCTACATAACCAGGGACCCAGCGCACGACCTCGGCGCGGAACGGGCCCTCGCACTCCAGCTGGCACAGTACGCCGATGCCGGCCGTCGAAACCCGGTGGATGAGCACGTAAGACGGCGGCAGGTTAAGCTTGCGCGGGATGCTTGACGCGCTGAGGTCGGTGACCTTGGTCGCCTCGTCGCGCATCCACTCACGGCTGAACTTGAACGTCTCCACCGCCGACGGCTCGGCGAGCGGCCCCAGGAACGCGCGCAGCTGGTCCAGGTCCACCGAGATGCCGGGCCGCAGGAAGTTGTCTGCCCGCAGCTGGGCCTCGACCTTGGTGATGTCCGGATCCGGGTCGTGCATGATCCGCAGCAGCCGCCCGAAGATCGGTGGCAGCCCGTCCGGTAGCCGGTCGACCGCTCCGAAGTCGAGCACGCCCAGCCGGCCGTCGGCGAGCAGCCGGAAGTTGCCCGGGTGCGGGTCGGCGTGCAGCAGCCCGGCCCTGGCCGGCCCGGAGAACAGGAAGCGGGTCAGCAGGATTCCGGCCCGATCGCGCTCGGCCTTGGACCCGTCGCTGATGATCTTGGACAGCGGGGTACCGTCCATCCACTCGGTGACCAGTACGTGCTCGGACTCCATCACGACGTCGGGCACGTAGATGTCCGGGTCCCCGGCGTAGGCGGCGGCGAACTTCCGCTGCGCGTCAGCCTCCATGTGGTAGTCGAGCTCTTCGGCGACCCGGGCGCGGAGCTCGTCGAGCATCGGCTTGATGTCGAGGCCGGGCATCAGCACGCCGAACAGCCGGCCGATCCGGGCTAGCTGAGAGAAGTCACCCAGCAGCGCCTTGCCGGCGCCGGGGTACTGGATCTTGACCGCGACCGCGCGGCCGTCATGCCAGACAGCGCGGTGCACCTGGCCGATGGACGCGGCGGCGGCGGGCGTGTCGTCGAAGGAGGCGAACCCGTCCCGCCAGTCGGCGCCGAGGTCGGCGGCGAGCACCCGGTGCACGGTGGCGGCCGGGAGCGGCGGCGCGGACTCCTGCAGCCGGGTCAGCGTCGCCCGGTAGGGCTCGGCCAGCTCCGGCGGCAGCGCCGCTTCGAAGATCGACAGCGCCTGGCCGAGCTTCATCGCCCCGCCCTTGAGTTCACCGAGCACCCGGAAAACCTGGTCGGCGGTGCGGTGCTGGATCTCCTGCGCGACGATCTCGGCGGACCGGCCGCCGATCCGCTTGCCGATGCCGAGAGCGGTCCTGCCAGCGAACCCCAACGGGAGCCCGGCGAGCTTGACGGTCCGCCCGACCGTCGACCGGGGGACGTCGTTCACCTTCTCATTGTTCGCCAACAGAAAACCTTTCGCATCGAACGCAAGAAACCCTTCATATCGAACGCACGCGTGGTTCCCCGCATGCCCATTGTGATCTACCTATCCCGGCAGAATGTCGGTGGGTGCTGTCACGCTGTGTGCATGAGACCAGCACTCAAGGCAGGCATGCGCCCGTTGTGGCGGGACCGGGACACGCTTCAGATCGGCGTCGATCCCCGCCGGGCCAGGGCGCTGACTGGGCTCGGCAAGGCCGCGGCGATCGTTTCGCTGCTTGACGGCTCGCGGGAGACTGCCGACGTGACGCGCACTGCCGGTGAGTACGGCATCGCGCCGGAGGCGGTCGACAGGGTGCTCGGCCTGCTGGCCTCGGCCGGCCTGCTCGACGACTTTCCCGCGCACGTCCACTACTCGCTCCCCGACTCCGTGCGGGCCAGGCTCATCCCTGAGCTGGCCACCGCCGCGATCGCCTACGGTCATGGCGACGGCGGCGCCACGGTGCTGGCGCGGCGCCGGGGGGCGTTCGTCCGGGTGTACGGGGCGGGCCGGATCGGCGCCTGCGTCGCGGCGCTGCTCGCCGCGTCCGGAGTGGCCTGGGTGAGCTGCCGCGCGGGCGGCGTCACGGCCCCGGCGGACACCGCGCCGGGCGGCCTTGTCGCCGCGGACGTGGGGCAGAGCCAGGCGGCCGGGGTCGCCCGCGCCATCCGCCGGGTAGCGCCCGAGGTGCGCACGTCCGATGACCCCGGACGCCTGCCTGACCTGGCCGTGCTCACCGGCCGGGCAGACCCGGTGGTGCTTGCCGAGCTGATG
>Ga0123355_10007582_pt1 | contig 16286 bp, 18 predicted proteins | sample TergutEmb28metaG_3_FD_89872 | JGI IMG/M metagenome (GOLD analysis project Ga0123355, IMG submission 89872) | Embiratermes neotenicus P1 segment gut microbial communities from Petit-Saut dam, French Guiana - Emb289 P1 | ecosystem: Host-associated > Arthropoda: Insects > Digestive system > Gut ...
ATACACTCTGCGTTTTTTCCTCTTCAAAATGCAGTTTGTTTCATAACTCTAACGTATTTGGTTCCTGTATTATTCACATTTTATATACAGGGTGTGCTAAAATTAAAAAAATAATTCCGGCACCAAAAGGTTAATCAGCATAATTCAGCATTGTACATTTTAACATTATTGATTAATATTTGAAAACAGAACCACTGTGCATCCTTTATGCCTATGGGTTTTTAGATTGTTGTGAAATTTAGTGAACTTCCTTCATGGCCAAAAAGACAGCATGGTCAAGAAAAGTACAGGAACTGCTAAATTATAACCACACCTTTACTCTTCTCTATCTGAGTTATGAGACCATCAGATTCCATCTTTTGCTGTTCCAGCATGTCACGAGACAGATACGCTTTGTTCATGTCCTCTCTTAGTGTAAGCAGTTCTTCCCTAAGTCGGCTGCATCTATCTTCCTCAGCTCTCATATTTATCTCCCTGTAATTCAACATACCCTAATATAAAACAGCAGAGGAACAGCATTTCTGTCATACAAACGAGCATGAGATGTAAAATATTTCCATGTTTTAATTACTGCCTTTATATTGCTAATGAAACAGTAATTTGTCATAAATCACACAACTCATCAAAATGAGATTCTTACATTACTAGACAGCTGAGTTACATACACACCTTCGGCCAAGAGGTGCTGACCACAAAAATTTTTTTGTAAAAACATAACATGCTTAAATGTTGCTCTATTAATGATCTGTCAAGTTTTTACTGTCCGCTATAAAATTGCGTGTTGGTGGGGTACGACGAATTGCTGTGTCATGCTTATAGGTCACACTTTCATTACTAAGTTTTAATTCAAGAGTATGGGCAAAAAATCGTAGCTGATAAGTCTGCTGCTCTTCATGTAGTGATTTAAAAAGAAACTGATGTGTACCCTTCTTAATTACATCTACACCTGCAGAGGTGTCACCCTGGTCACCAATTATGGCAAGCTGCATCTAAAGCTTCACTTCAGTCACTAATCAGAGTAACAAGTTCTCAAGACTACATAAATGAACTGACCAATGTTGTCTCCAAGGTTTCAGTACACCATTCATAAAAGTCATGAATGCTGACATACCAGTACACAAAATGACCATTTCTTTCCAATATTCACATTTCTTGCATATACCTGATCTCTGCATCTTTAGCCATGCGGTCAAGTTCATTCTGCAAAAACATTTTTTCGTCTTCCAAACTGTCGCAGGCCTTCTGTAATTTTGCACTTGCTTTTTGAAGTTTATCATAATCAGCATTCAGAGCTTCAATCTGCAACACAGAGCATATGTACATATCAAGAGCTGATCAACCACTTTACTCAATCTGCAATTCCGTCATTTTATATTCTGAAAACCAAGTAAAGGAACTAAACAAAATGAAACCATCTCTTCAAAAGTAAAACTCAAAAGTTCAGCACAACTAGTAACAAAGCCTGTTTCTAGACGATACCGAGTCAGAGCCATCCACATCCCACTGTCACAACTTACTTCCCTAAGATTCGTCTTAATGTTATTCTTGTGTTTCCTTCTTGCACTTCCCAGTGCCTGCTCTCTAACTGTATGCAGTGCTCTTTAATAGTGGTGCCACAACATGCAAACCATTTAGGAGATGAGAAGAATATGAATTAGGCATTCCTTGGATTGATTATAGATTATTCAAAGATGAATTAACTCCACAGTACACAGCCTCCATGGAGTGTTGAATGTTACTCGATTGCTCAAGAAAATCCTTACTTTTATGAAACATACAGTTCCATAATCACAAGCCAGTTGAACCCTACTCTGACTCCAACTAATTCTCAAAGATCCATCTTAATATGATACATCAGCCCACCCACAGGTTTATTTCTCTAAAGAATTATGATTAGCAATTTGCATGCATTTTTAATTTTCTACATGTGTCACTGAACTCAACCTTCTTGATTTAATCACCCTAATAACATTAGGGCCGGTCCCAGTGGCCGCGCGATGTAAGGCATAGGTCTGTGGCTGCTCGCCTGCTGAGATTGTGGATTCGAATCCCAGTGGGAGCCCAGATGTCTGTCTGTTGTGAGTATTGTGCGTTGTCAGGTAGAGGTCTCTGCGATGAGCTATTCGCTCACCCAGAGGAGTCCTACCGACTGTGGTGTGTCGTTGTGTGTGATCTAGAAATCTCATGAATGACAAGGCCATGGCCCACTGGGTGCTGTTGCATGGGAGGGGCGAAGAAAAAATTAAATAAGTAAATAAAATAAATAAATAAAAAATAAGTAAGAGGCAGAGATTATGGAATTCCTAACTGTTTACTTGTCTGTACAGTCCTCACACTTCCTCTTTGTAAGTCTAAATATTCTCCTCAGCCATCATTCTAGAACACTCTTAATGTGTGCTTTTCCCACAGAGTGAGAAGCCAAGTTTCACACTCAGCTGGGTCATTAATTTTACCTTCTTGTCTCGTATCTGCAGAAATGACTTTCAGATTTATTATTTGAAGATAAAATTGCCCTTGCTCTGAAATGTGCAGAACTCAATGGCATTACTGACTCATCTACACTATTTGATGAAACAGCCTGCAAATTATAGATTTAGTAATCCACTTTAACATCCTGTCATAATTATATAGATTGTCAAACAGCAGTACTTGTTGCATTAACATGACTAACATGGCAGTCTTTATTGTTTCAAAATTCCACCTGGAGTTAATCAAGGGGAAACAGCTAAGACAAAAGAGAGAGAGAGAGAGAGAGAGAGAAGGAAAAAAAAAGCTCGGTTTGAAAAATATATTCACTATAAGAAAGATAACAAGGAATGGTAATTAATACACTGTTATCTCCGTCTAAATGTATGGCAAAATGATTTTATTAAGTGACCTACAGATTTAAGTAGTATTTCTGAAGTAACTGAATGACCCTATGAAGTCACAAAACAACATACAGGGACATTTAACATTGTAAGTAACAGCATCTTAACCATTATAATCCTATCATTTTATATGTCGCATCTCAGTTGTTTTACTGTTAAAAGTACCAATATCCAAGTACTAACAATTGCATTCATTTCCATTCTGTTCTTGTCCAAAGCATTTTTTTCACTCCGAACAGAATCAAGAGATTTCTGCAGCAAATCCTTCTCCTGCATCAGCTGTGAGCAGTGGGAACGGCAGGAATCCAGCTGCACTGTCAGTTCCTCCACTTTCGCTTCAAGTGTTTGTTGACCATCTTCAGCATTTTCACACTGTTTCTTGAAAAGTATCAGCTGTTCCTTGCTGGACTGAAGCTTCACCTGAAGGAGCAAGTTTAGTTGTTTACTGACATTTACCCTCCAGACTTAAGCACATAATTAATTGCTTGATCAATTAACTGAAAAGAGTGAAGGAAAGGAAGAATGAGACTTCATAAAATCCAAACCATGAAGCTTCTCCAAAAACATACCAGATAAAACCAATTTCAAAGAAATTTAACACTTCAACTAAAAGAAACTCACACATCAAACAGAGATTCAACATCATTGTGGAATTTCATACTAACTGAAACCGATAATCATAGTTTGGAAACATAATTAGACAATCGTAATGGAATAGTAACAACAGTTTTATTTACAATTAATGAACAGAAAAAAGGTGAAACAAACATTTCTAGAACTGAATGATGAACAATTACACAATGCCACATTTCTGGTTATTTGTGGGCAACCAATACTAAAGCAGCTGCAATGATAATGTCAAACAGAAGAGAAGTACATTAAAATATTGTTTGAAAATGCAAACTGAAAGGGGGGGGGAAAAAAAACAGTGTGGAGCAATAAAGTGGTGACATGTAGAAGATATGTGAATACTAAGTACCACACATGATGAAAGCACAACTGAAGCGCCAGGTTCAAGAGAAGCCCATGGAATGCAAAAGCATTGCTCAGTATGGGGATATAAGTGAGATCAGATCATAAAATACTAGTCACTTCTCAAAAACTTTACAAACTGATGCTAGAAACAGTTCATTTTCTTGACCTTGCAAAAGCAAACAATGTCACTTCACACTGCAAGATTTTGAAACAAATGCTTAAGGTAGAATCATTTTTTTTAAAAATTGTGTTAGACAAGCTAATAAAAAAAATAAACTCCAAAAGAAACACCAGTAAGCCCTGCTAGCAGAATTGTGGGCATGGAACATGTTCATAGAATTCCCACAACAGAATCACATGTGATAAGGCAGGGAAGACCACACACATGAAGTCAATACAGACAAAGGGGAGCACTGCAACAGAACAGCATATAAGAGACTTTCTTCTATGTATTGTCTGAAGCATAACTTAAAGACTGTACTTTGAAGGCTGTTACGAGATATTCCACTCAACAGTAAATGGGTTTGGGAATAGTATTCTGTGAAGTGTAGTGCAAAACTGTAACTCAATTTGAAATGATAAAACCTTTCTCTCATGTGCATGTACTCTGACAGGAATGTCAGTACTGTTAGAGAGATACAAAGATTACAGCACTGATACACTGAAGACTGGAATGGAGTACTTTACTCAGATATATAAACACTGATTAAAAATTCATGTACATACCTATGATATTTTGTTAAAAAAAAAATAGTATATTTATTTTGGCATTTAGGTATGTCCACTGTTCTTTAATGTGTTGACATTTTTAGATTCTGCAGGCTCAAGGTGCTGAAAGTCATTACCTTTGTTTCCATTAACTTTCATGTATGAAATGTGCTTCACGGTTTCATATGATAAAAAGAGTTTTATGAAGAGATTTATGAATACAAATTTCATCCTTAAAAAGAGTAAAATGTTCTTAAAATATTTTTAATTTCAATGCTTAGATCAACTTATTTCACAATTCTTAAAACTTAATCCTCACAGACACTGTGTAAGACAGACAAATGAATGCTACAAAGATGAGTATTAGTACATACTAGTACAGAATAAACAGTACGTACTGATACAGAACATCACTCAGATTAAGGCGAAGTATAATTTTAAGTTGAAGATGTGTCTAGTCATACATCCCAAAACCAGACAATTAGGGTTAGAGATAATAAATACCCCTGAAGTTATTGTACCAACCTGCAACTCGTGAATTTGTAGCTGGTATTTGTGTAGTGAAGCTTGGACAGCAGAGATGGTGCTTTCAGCAAAAGCTGGAGAAGCAGGTGTGCGCATAACTCTTTTTGGTGATCTGAACACAGAAAGAGATAGGAAAGTCACAAAAGATTACTGAACCTGTTAATGATTAATAAACTGTGTACCATGGAACAACAGGTTCCATAGCCTTCCTAACAAAAGCAATTTTTTACTGAGTTAAGAAATGAGAAAGTCATTTCTGCCCTCCAGTAACCATTAGCATGCACAAGCACTAAACTTATATCTAAAACACACAATCCACACTGTACTTCCACTGTGTGCTTCCGTTCAGTGCTATTACATAGAGCATGCATGTTGATGAATGGAATTTATAATATAAAAGTTCTGTTTACTGTATGAGCTGTAGGTGAGATCATCTCAAACACAGCAGGAGTACCCCAGTCTGGAATCCAAGTAATTTGAAAAAGGGTTCCTTATGACATTTTATACCAAACTGGCCTTGATAATTAATTGCAGATACAAATCTACAGTTGCACAACTCATCACACTGCACAGAGGGAAGAATCAATTTGTCTCATATTTCATTAAATATCAAACATACAAAAAATATTCTGGGTACAAGTTGTGGATCATAATAACATCCATACTGTAATCATTTACCGTTTTTAGGCGCATTTGCATACTTGTGAAAAGCACCTGTTGCCTTCATATTGTCTGTCTGTCCATCTATCTCTCTGTTTGCATGTATTATCTCAGCTTCCACTAAATGGATTTTCATGAAATTTGGTATTGTAAACTTTCATAAAATCTCTCAAGAAAATCCAAATTTGTTTGCAATTAAACAAAAATATTTGGAACTTTATGTGAATACCTATATAGATTTTACTGTTAATTGTAATATAAAATCACCATAAAAGCACTGTCTTTTGAGTGAAATGGTATCAGGTTGTTAGGATAGCAAAGGAGGTATAAACATGTGAAGACACTACAATGTCATATTATACATATGTTGTGTCATCTTGTTTTTTGTTCAGAAGCACACAAAGTTCAATTTGAGCAGTTAAATTACACCACCAACAAAAACTCAAATCACACCCATGTCCCAGTTAATTCCACCACTATGTCTAATCAAAACCTTTTCAGCTGTTTCAACACATCTAACATGCAGGCAAACATACTTTAATTCACCTTGTAATGAACCTATTTCATGCGTTTCATGCAAAGAACAAAAACATCTACAGCTTCTGACTTTCTGAGAAAACTGAGCCACTGGAAACATGTGTTAAATTCAGCAATGTGTATTTGCCTACCAATGGCTACCTGGTGGCCTACTAGTAAGGAAGTTACTGGTCTCCTACCACATCCAATTACCTGAATATCAGACCACTCAAATCCAGTGCTTGTTTTGTCATGTTCCCTTTGCATCCCCCAAATGTGATCCAGTCAAAACTACGAATCTTGAAAGTACCAAGTTCACACTGCCCTAAGCATCAGAAATCCTTCATCTTTCCAGAAGGAACAGACATTAGAAAAATAAAAAATTTCCACCTTCAAGCAAAGCACAGGAACCACACTCCTGTGTTCTGTGTCCTCTTTATACCTGCCATACCCAATGAACAGTCCTGTTACTGTTTGTCACACCCAAAGGATCTCAGAGTTTGTACACACATGAAACTGCAATGAACACTCACCGCTGAGGCAGTGGACCAGCAGGCGTCAAATGCAGGTGCGGAGCTGCATGAGGTTGTTCAGTGTCCCGGACTTCTGCATCCTGAATCACAGCATGTGCAATGTCACGCAGAGCATTCTGTAACAACTCCACTTCTTCCTGCATACGAACCACCTGGCCAACTTCACGTTCAGCTTCTCCACATCTTTCTTCCTGTAACGTTTCCAAAGTTGAAGATCAGTGTAAAATATGACTACAGTCAAACATGTTCCATTCATGTAAATCCCAGTGGAAGGTTTGGGAGTTAAAAATATGACAAATTCTCGTATGTTACAATAATGTTGCAACAGATACCTTACAAATAGGTTACACATAATCCAAGTTCCACATTCATAGCATACCTCACAACACCAATAGGCAGCTATGAATATGTTGAATAAGTAAGTAACTTCACACAGATGACTAGAGGTATTCCTCTTAGTTGGATGCTGGACTGAGTTAAATTGCGCATGTTGACATGTCCAAGTCATATTTTGATCTGTATGGTGTAATGGATGTTAATACCAACCAAATTCTGTATTTCTCTCAGTAAGTGTTGAATTCTCTCTTCTTTTTGTTTCACGTCAAACACTGCTGCTTCATGCTGAGTTCTAAGGGAATGAATCTGTGTTTTCAATTCTGCAGCTTCCTGTTCATACTGCATCTGTTGTTGCCCCTGAAATGATTGTCAGTTCAGTGCTTCAATAAAATTACACCAAACGCAAAGTCCAGATTACATATTAAAAAAAATATATATTTTACAAAACATGTGTGTTCTGAACATGAAGCAGAATTTTTGACATAGAATAAGAGACGTAAACAAATTATAGACAGCAAGGATGCAATTTCTGTTGGAGCATTAAAAATATGCTATGGAGACAAAACTGAAAACCACTGCCTTAGGCAACCTACACAATAAAAGTATAACAGAAAGCATATTATATTAACTTTATTATATCTGTATCTGTATGTGTACATTCTTGTCAGAACTTACATAAAAAGCGTCCCAGTAGCTGAATTTCTTAATTGGAAGAGAAATCATGTCCCCTTTTAAGCAAAATTTATAATGTTAAAGTTGGGTACCTTAGTAGACACCATCTTAAGAACACTTAACTGTGCATGGGCCTCAATAGCACATACTGCACATGCGTTTAATTAACATAATATGAACTGCACAAATTATTTAGTTATCAACAACAAGATGATAATGTATGATCAGGAATGTGAAAGCAGACACATTCCATGGGCTATATAAACATTTAGGCCCACTTGGAGTGGCAGGAAAACCACACAATACAAGTGTGCAGGTCCAGCCTTGGATTGATATCTGAACCTATAACCTCAAAAATACATAGCAGGAGTGGCCAACACTACTAAAATTGCACTTCTAAGATCCACTTACAGCACAAATGATATTACTTTTATCTTAATTTTCCTGTTGCTTTGGGTGTTGTTTGTATGTATGTCTTTCTGTCCCCCACTAATAACTACAGAACCAAACATTTATTGCTTTGAAATTCCTATCATACATAATTCAAACCTAAACAAACTTTGACTTTAGAGAGCCACTAGTGCCACATCATGTAACAACCTGAAATTTTATCTGCTAAAAGATCTTTAAAATTATTTAACTTTTATTATAATCATGTTAATTAAACGCATAAAACAACCTGGTGATCACACAAAATCTACGTTAAGTTCCAGTTTCATGGTGATAACTAATGCAATACTGTAGCTAAGCTTCTGGAATTTTGTGTGGGAACAGACCACAAACACATCTGCAAATCTTGTAGCCATTTTGTTTCTTCAACTCTGAGATGGTTATGCCAGTCCCTCTAATATGCTGATATATTTCTACCAGATTACACAGCTTCACTCCCAAGAAGACAGTAACCTTCACATCACTACCATAAGTACCTCAAATATCACACTGCATCAAAAACATTATTTGCACATTAAATTACAAACATGGCAACAGTGTGAGTCTTAGATGAACTGGTGTTTACGAAAATTTCAAAATAAGGAGCTTAATGTGGTGATTTCAGGCTTCTGCCATGAAGTAGATGAGATCTGTGCTCCTCTGGGTTATTACGCAGCATATAGTGGTAACTCCTTACTGATGTGTCGGGATGAACTATCCATCCAATCTTCAAGGGTCAAGAAATCAAAGAAGATGACCCTTGAAGATGGGATAGATGGGTTGTCCTGAAACATCAGTAAGGCAATACCATTATACAATGTATAAGATAGATGGGTTGTCCTGAAACATCAGTAAGGCATTACCATTATACAATGTATAAGATCCCAGAAGAGCGCATATCTCAGGTGCTAAATGGTTTGTACTGTTCTTTGTGTTATCATGGTTATCATGTCATGGACAAGGTGATGAAGAGAACATGATAACATGCATGTAAAGATGATCAAACCACACAAAATGTGTCACAAAATCTAAAGAGAAGGGACCACTCTTGAGTCTCAGTGTGGTAAAACACTGCATGCATGCATATGTACAAATTCACACATCAAATAGAAACACAAGTAATGCCAAACCAAGCGCTAAAGGTACAGAGTCAATTTATTTATAGTTGGATTTCTATATGTAATCAATGGGAACATTTTTTATGAAATATTAACAATAAATTGATGTCATATAACAAGATGAATTTTTAAAAAATGGTTACAAATCTTGCATTTCTAGCAAACTGCTAAAAATCACAAAATGATAAATTTCAAGCCATGTCTGAATGAGTTACTAGATCACCTCTGACACAAATACAGCACATGCTTCCTATATATAGACTGCTAACCTCAGTCTTGCTGGTTTGCTTCACCATATTAAAAATGCCACTGCAAGCAATGTTCATTTCTCGAGTTGTTGATGAAATTTCAGAGTTCAGTTTAGACAGATCTCTCTCTGTTGTTGATTTCATCTCAGCAAATATCCTCTTGACAGAGACAACATCTCGCCAGAGATTTAGGAGTCTATTATGTTCCATGGTGTAATAATCATTGAATGCCTAGAACAAACAAACTCTCAGTCATCTACATTTTGTAATCTGCAGCTTTGAATGTAGACAATTCACATACAAGGGATCCCAGAAGAAACAGATGTGACTCTCCTACAGCACAAACTTGTCCAGTACAGGTTACAGGTACAAACTTGCATCTGAATGCCAAGTAAAAAGTATGTTAACTTTGCACACATGTGACATGAACAGAAATAAATATTATTATAAGGGACTAAGAATTTGTGTAGGATCAGCATAGGATGATCTCACAGGATTATACTTGCGTATGTTTCTGTTAATACAGAGTCCATGATCTCATTCACCATAATCTCCTCTTGAATACTGAGATGAGTTTAGTTAGTGGCAGACGAACAATACCTGTTCTTCCTCCTTCCATTCATCCTCCTTAATCAACATTTCCTCTCTTAACTGTTCCCAGTCATTAGTCAGCTTCTGTAAGTCTGATGTGAGGGCATCATTGGTTTGGTGAGATTCCTCCAACTGGTCACGAAGGGCTGCATTTACTTGCATAATCTTCTCACATCTGTGGTAAATGAAATAATACAAATTGCTGGCTTGATCATGTACAGGAGCATTCTACTGCATTCTTTGATATACAAACACTGAACTGCCAACACAACTATTCTTAGACTTATAGATGCTTATTACTTCCTGCGTTCCTCATCCAGCCTCCTCAGTGCAGTGTCAAGATCATGGATCCTCTCCTCCCTCATTTCCAAAGATGTAGGAGGAGCTGAGACAGTTGTGGCTCTAACAGGAACCTCAGGACCTGTTAAACTTTCTGCCATTTGCCCCTCTAGTTCTGCACATCGCTGCTTATATTGCAACACCTGCAACAAGACACATCAACTTTCATGCTGGTCTGAAGCTCCACACCAATGTTAATGGAAATCTCTAATAGAATAAATATTAAATTTTGTTGTGTAAGAGCCAGCACTTCTAATTTACGATATCCTCAGTTCAAATGAATTTTCCAGTACCTTGAGACCTATGTGATAGCAACTTAAAATGTGCTGCACCCTTTTAAATTTCATCACCTGAAAACATTGCAACAGTCAATGCTGTAAGATCTATGAAGTTCATAAAGCACTGTTAAACAGACAAAGATAGACTTATGAGAATGAACACCAAATGTAATAGCAAAATAGTTAGCACTCCACCTTATCATTACAATCTTGCCTGGAAAGACTGAGTGTGGCAAATTAAATTCTACCTCCAGCTGAAAGCCAGGCTACAAGCTTCAGTCACCCACTTTCTTACAACTCTTCATGTCAGTTCTTATTTGATCCTATACGATCTTGGTAACTGACAGTGTCATTACAATAAAACAACAAGAATCCTGAAGTTCATGGCACAACTCTGGCAGGAGAGACAAAGATGACAGTCAACGTCAGTTTGTTAAGAAATTCCAAGAAGATAATCACCATGTTCCAAGCAAACACAATTACACTCTATATGGAATCATGTGAATCCAAACCATACATTTATATTTTGTTTTTCAAAGAGTAACTTTACTATTATTATCCCTTACATTTCAAGGCCTCCCTTGTAGTTTGCATCCTCATTTTTGACATACACAGTACATATTCCACCTTCCTCGTTTCCTTTGTTGTTTATATTCACATTTTCACCATGCACAGTACACATCCAGCCATTCTTATTTCCCTTAAATTCATCATCTCAACAATAATTAGGTGAAGGTTATTCTGAGGATTATCATCTGATTTTCTGCAAACGACCACTTCATCCCATGGCTTAGGTAAGGTTCCTGTAAATACCGTGGCTTGGAAGCGCCCTATGTGAGGCCCCACCAAAACATACAAAATGCTACACTCTGTTGTTGGTTTTTTTGGACTGGATTCCATTCTTCTGACCTGAGGGATATGGCATAAGAATGCTAATATGTAAAGGATGGATGATAGTATGGATGCCTCAATAAATAAAACAAACTGGTTTATCACACTTATTTTGTATAGGTAAAATAACAGACTCCTTCCACTCCTGAGGCAATTATTCCTTATTCCAAACAGAATTATAAGTTTATGGATATCCGAACACACTGTTGTACTTTCTGACTGGATCAATTGTGCCAAATTTAATCATTACTTGGCAACTGCACTATAAGGCATCATAAAATATTGCACTAATGAGTGTATTGTGCCTATAGTCATAACAGAGCGGGAAAATGTGAAAATTCAGATTATGAGTCCCCGTATGCCATGAAATGTCAGAACTTAAAATAACATAACCTACTTTCATGTATGTACCATGCATCTTGTATAGTTTATTATATTATATAAAGTGTATTGTATAAAATATTATTAATATATATGTTGTGCATTTGTTGGTCTGGATAATAAAATAACATAACATAATTAAATCAAACCTAACAGACATAAAGCACCTGTATGGGATTCAAAATTGCCTAGGGATGGTGCACTGCAAGAGACCTATACTAAAAACAACTCTACTGTGATAAATGTAAGTGATTCCACAACATACAATCACACATATTCACAACATCACCTTTGCTTGCAGTCGGCTAACTAAGGCTGCTTGATGTTGCTGTGCCTGTCTGTATGTCTCCAACCTACGCTTGTAACTTGCTGCTTCATCTTCCAGTCTCCGTCTCAAATCCTGATTCTGTCGCAGAAGGGTATCTGGAGCCACATCTTCAGTGATGCCACCAGCAAGTAGCCTGCTAGGTTCCATCCTCCCACCACTAGTCTGTACACAATAATAATTCAATTCTTGATTCTAAAACTACTTACATCATAACGATTCACCGTAACACCACATATTTTATACGAATTAAGACATGTATAAGAAACGTCCGGCTACTTACGAAAATGATTATACTAGTAGTTACCCTTCGTATTACGGCGATAAATCCAGAAGAATGAGATGGGTGGATCATGTAGCACATAAGTGAGGGGAAACAAAGTCAGAAAACCTGAAGGCAAAGCCCACTTGGTAGATATGGGCATAGGAGAGAAGAGGACATACAGTAAATCTTAAAGACATAAGGCGTGACGATGTGAACTGGATTCATCTGGGACTATCCTTCACGGTACATTCTGCACAGATATCGGACCACCCACGGTTAACAGACACGTAAATAGACTTTATATCTTCATTGCTCTTGATACACAATGCTGTGTACAGTGTTCAGTAAAAGCTAAAAATTATGGATTATGGCTACTGCAAGTACTGTTGCTTATTATCTCATTTGTATAACCTGCTATGCCTACAAATGCCGCCATGCTTCGAAGACTGTCATCGGTTGTCATGTATCACATAGTTCGACGCTTTACGATGAGATGGCAGACCGGACGCTAACAAGCAGTGCATGTTCCGAACAAAATTGTTAGCATTCGGAAATTTTCGGTGATTGTCGGTTATGACGTCACATTTCCAGGTAGCCCACGTAACGGATGGTGCCTAATGTGGCCCGTGCGACCATATCCGTGCTTGCGACAAACGATTTCTGCACGAAACTATCATTGCAATAACGGCCTGCTAACAGTACACATACAGTTACATGAAGCAGAGCTCTTAAAATGCTGATGTGGACAAATATTCACCACTTTTTATGGTACTCAAAAGTTCATTGCTGTGGTGCTGTCCTGATCAGATGACACTAGTCTACTATCCTTTCACACTACTTCTTACTGCATATTTTTCATTAGCCTCAATTGTATTCGTAATTCTCAAACGTGGACTCTCACCATCAGGGTTTCGCACTAAACCTTTTATGAGTTTCTCATCTCTGTTGTCGTGGTGGATAACCTACCCAATTACACGTTTCTTGATTTAATAACCCTACCAACGAAATTACGTGGCGAATTCAGCCCTAATTATTACATTTTCTCCATCCCACTTTTACTTATTTCGGTCTAAAATCCCTCAGCACACCTTTCTAGGATATTTCCATTTTTCTTCCAGGCCCAACTACACACATGAACAGACCACAGCATATAAAACACAACGTGTAAAATTACAGTTTTGTGTATTTTGAGCTCTATGATTTTGCTTATAGATCGGAAGATACATTGAACTGGAATAAACAAAGCATTCTGATAGTTAATGTCCCTAATGTCTTCGTGAATATAGACCTTATTGTAACTACTTACTGCAACATCATATGTATAAACTTCATGAAATAAAGTGAAATGCCAACTTGATGCAACTACAAAATTTTATTGATGTATTCTTAGCTCGACATATGTCGGGTACCATTAGATGTTGAGTTGCAACATATGGTTTTCTGCACCGAGTTTTTGGGTGGTTGGTGGTATTGAGAGCAGCTGCGTAGGTCGTGTGTATGGTGCGGACGGTGCCGTGCCGTGCACGGCACGGCACCGTCCGCACCATACACACCATGGGCGTATGTACCCGAAACATGTCGAGCTAAGAATACATCAATAAAATTACCTAGTTGCATCAAGTTGGCTCTAAACATGTAGGAGAATCACTAACGTCTGATGTGTATATATTTTGGTGCATGTACAATTGGCTTTATAAACTAATTTCTATACAATGCATAGTGAACAGAATGCTAAACGCTTCGATTTTAAATTGTTAATAAATACGCGTAAAAAGATCGGGACTGAAACGAAACTGTTGTAAATAAATGTGGGCGACACCATTCTCTGCATCAGTGGTTCGAATGATGGTAAGTTCAGTTAACAGCAAAATATGCAAGGAAAAATAAGATATCGCGAGTAGGCGAGTAGACGCATGAACTGCGAAGTTCACACAACAAATGTACCTCTGCTCGGGTCTTCCCTGCCGCTCGAAGAAATGGCGGTCTTCTCCTCTCCATCTGCCCCGCTGTCAGATAAGGGAAGTCCTTAACTGACACCTGAAAGAATATATTTCATTTTAATACTATCTATAACAGGTACACGAAGCAAGCTTTTAATAAACATCAATACTTACACTGTTACACTCTGAAGATGGAGGCAGCACATTTTTCCGAAACGTCGACAAATTTCTGCCAAGTTACAAAATGTAACATCTCAGAGGAGTGTTATTCATTTCTATTTCAATCAAATCTAAACTGTTACAGAATAATGGATTCATTTTCTACCGTGCTACCAGATGGTAGATGGATTGTCAATCTAAATTTTCTGATATATCGGCTAGTGAAATCGATATAATTGGCGCTGGTAATTCACAAAGTTCCTATACGATCAACACATTAATTATGTCTACTGACATATCTGTTCTTGAACAGATGAAAAGCCTGAAAGCCATCTTGTCAAACTGGTTTCAGGTCCATCATTTCCACCTTCGCTTATAATAGTGGTTCCCAACCTCAGGTTCAGACCCAAATCAGAGTTGTGGGGGTCTGATGTAGGGTCGCGAGAGGGTCTTATGGAGAAATCGATAATCGTAAAAAAAATAAAAAATAAAAATTTGTACCTAAGATCAATGTTAGTACTCAAATAAGATTTGTTTCAAATAAACAAAAAGTATCATTTATTTTTCAGTTACTTTTTCATATTACAATTGAGTTTTTAATGCTAAGTATCCATATGTCCAGTGCATTACAAATTTATGTCAATTTAATTATTGCATTAACTTCAATGTTATTAATGTAATAAGATTTAATTAAAATAAATAACACATTATTACCTTTTTCAGTCACTATACTTTTGACATTATTGTTCTGTTCACTGTATGTGACGTTTCATATGTTCAGTATTTCACAAGTTTGGTCTAACCAGCACGTGTATGAGCAATTTAAACAAACGTTTGTTTCTTGCATATTTTGTATATTTAATATTATCCAAAAATATTGGATTTGACAAGTAACACTAAAAGTTTAATGTTTGTTTTAATAAGTGGCAATATTATGCAGCGTTCAAGAAAAAAACATTAGTATTAATTTATTTACAGTAAATATCACTGACTATTGTCTTTTCCATGGTAGGATCGCGAATCAGATACCATTTGCTACGATAGGGTAACATATATGGTAGCCGCTGGTTTGTAATCACCCACGCACCGTGTACGTACATGTGCAGTAGCATGACAGGAGACAGTGTCGACAGAACGGGACTTCCCCGCCGGGATAAGGTGACACGCACTTCAGCATACAAGAGTCTTGAAGCAAGAAATAAAAGTTTTGATTCTTTGTGTACCAACAAAGTAGAAGTAAGTGCCAATAGCTAGTACTTTTATTATCGCACTTTTATACCCAGTACGTACATGCACACATACATACAAACAAACAAACATACATACATACATACGTACATGCACACATACATACAAACAAACATACATACATACATACATACGTACATGCACACATACATACAAACAAACAAACATACATACATACATACATACGTACATGCACACATACATACAAACAAACATACATACATACATACATACGTACATGCACACATACATACAAACAAACAAACATACATACATACA
>Ga0123355_10007583_pt1 | contig 16286 bp, 20 predicted proteins | sample TergutEmb28metaG_3_FD_89872 | JGI IMG/M metagenome (GOLD analysis project Ga0123355, IMG submission 89872) | Embiratermes neotenicus P1 segment gut microbial communities from Petit-Saut dam, French Guiana - Emb289 P1 | ecosystem: Host-associated > Arthropoda: Insects > Digestive system > Gut ...
AAGAAGCCCTAGATAATGGCTTTATTTCACTATTTCTAGGGCTTCCATTTAGTATGTGTAACTTTCTTGCGAGATAATACGCAGGCTGGCATTCACTGAATTTTACAGACTTCCTACAGACGAGTATTGTCTTTATTTCAACATCTTATTTAACGAAAAACTGATAAACGCAACCGTAAACAGTTCAAATGCTATCCTTCACTATCGTTTTTTTGCAGATAAAAAATTTTGTTGGCTTTTTTGCACAGCTTAATCCTCTTGTAAAACGAGCGTGTGATAACGAAAGCATTATCATACAGCGCGAGGAAACGTTTATAGAGCTGTTTGACAAGAAAATAGAAATTTACACCGACGGTGATATATACGAAGAAGCCGACCTAACAATCAATACTGAGGCAGGTATAGACATCAACGTAAAAGCAGGGGCAAACATTACGGTGGAAGCTGGCGCGGATATAAATGTAAAAGCCGCCGGTGACATCACTATGGAAGCGGGCGGCAACATAACACTAAAAGCATCAAATATTCACTTAAATCCGTAGAATTACAGCGTATTAATGAAATCATCAACGTCAATGCCGAGTTGTTTAAGGGTGCTGGCAAAAGCCTTTTTGTCTAAGTCTTTACCTGCGTGTACAGGAACTGGTGCGGAGTGTCCGTTTTTTGGATTAAATATCTTATGGTGCGAACCTCGGATGCCAACAACCGTACATCCGTATTTTTCAAGGGCTTTAACATAGTCCTTTACAGGTATAATGGGTATTCTAGGCATCGCCTAACTCAAATTCTATACGATAATCCGTTATTTCCGGGTAGTCCTCAAGATAGAATGCTATGGATTCACGCATAAGAGTCTGAGTTTCTTGCACAGTATCACCCTGTACAGTACAACCGCCTTTGTCCATATCAACTGCTGACCAATAACCCTCTACATCTTCACAAGGGCGAATGATAGCACGAAATACGGGAATTACTTTAGCCACATAACCACCTCTGGCTATATTATTTGCATTATCAGGCGTTTTAGACATTACCATGGCGAGACCTCCTCGCAAATTGCTTGGTTTTATTATACTACAGCGAAATGAACTATACAAGACAGTAGAGAACAAAACAACGTTAAACAGAGGTGACTTTTATGCCAGCAGTTTGTCGAGTAGGCGATACCCATTCCTGCGGGAGCGTTGACACTGGCGGTAGTTCTAACGTGTTTATTAACGGAATGGCCGCTCATAGGCAATTAGACAGTCAATCACACGGCGGGGTGCAAAGTGGTTGTAGCTCTACCGTGTTTGTTAATGGATTAGGCATTGCGCGAATAGGCGATTTTACAGCCAGAGAACCGCCGCCGCCGGTAATGCACGGTGATAACCCGGAAGCAAGTGGTAGTCCTAATGTATTTGCAGGGGGTTAAGGAGGGCGCGATGTGTTAGATATTTTATTGACTCCCGATGGGGGATTGGGATAATATTTTGAGCGGCGTTTACAAAAGCATTATTGAATACCAAAATGAACGATGGGGTGACAACGACCAAACGGTGAGTTTTCCAAAATTCAAAACACTTCAAGATGCAATAGATAACACAAAGCTCGTTGGAATAACAATCAGCATACATCCAGAAGAATTTGGACAGTTCAGGGGGCAAAAAGGCAGGTTCGCAGTATTAATGTTTGACGCAGAATGGGTAGCCGATGATGCGAGGACTTTAAGTGTAGCACTCATTAATGAAAAGGTAGCGGAAATTACGAGCCAAGAGATTGTTTGAGGTGATATAATGAAAAGACTTGACTATGATGAAATGTCAGTAGAGCTTCAAGATATATATGATGAATATCTTGAAGTCTTCGGTGGGTATCCAGATGGCTATGCTCAAATATATAAATAACTTATAACGCAACATCGCGAAAGCGTGCAAAGTTATTACAAGTTTTTCTACGAATATCAAAAGAATATGAGGTGCGAGTAATTATGAGATTCATCGTATGTTTTATCTTTGTTTTTTTATTTTCAACTCCTTACGGCTACGATTCTGCTCATTATACATCAATGGATAGCGGAGTTGAATTGTCTCGGAGAGTTGCTTTCGCAGGCGTGGGTGGCTATACGCCATTTTACCTTGTTGAACTTACAACACAGGAAAAACACGCCATTATCTTTGGTTTATTAGAGGAAGCAGGACTTAACTTTGACAGCCCTCTACCCGAATATACCATTGCCTTTCCAGTACTGCAAACGGGTTTGAGGATAGAACCGATAAGCGAAACACGTTTTGTTCATATCGGTCTTGATTTTTTGATGCCGAAAGAGGCGTAGGTATCGTACTTCCCGGAGATGGAAGGGTTAGCGACGGGGTGGTGCCTCCGGAACTTTTGGGATGGGAGTTTCAGCGGCAGTTAAGCGATATCAGAGTTGGTGTGTTTTTCTGCTGGGGAACGCCTTTTTGGCCAGAAGAAGAACGGGTGTGGGTTGCGACTTCTGATTGCTATTGGGATATTGATGGAGAATACGAGTATATCTTGACCCCGCCAACTCCAACAGAAATAATGGAGGCGGGATTCCTTCTCAGAGAAAACCTTATCATTCAAGTGCAAGAGTTTATTGATATTCTGCAAGCCGAAGGAATTATCGAATCATAAATAGTTACTTCAACAAAACCTAACAATGAGCTATGAGAGGAGTAGGTGAGTATAGTGGTTTTCAAGGAAAATAACATAAAGGTACTTCTAAAGTACGATGGCGAAAGAGAGAAGAATTTGTTTACAATAGTGTTTTATGACATGTTAGATTTGGCAAGCGAAAACACTCTACGCAGAGATACGGATAAACCGTATGATGTTTATTTTGAATTTATGAGAATAAAAGGAATACAGGAGCTGGACTGTGAACTTCTGGATTTTTTCATTCATTCAACGGAATCTCTTATTAAAACTTTGGGAAGAAAAATGATATTCATTATCACCATGGGCAGTGAAGCCCAATGTTATTTGTATGTCAATGACCCTGCCAGTGGCGCATATAGACAAATATATGCGTCGAAAGGCTCAAGCCACATTGAATTTACAGAATTTCTTGAAACAATTAATGCTAAACAAGGTATATCGCTAGCTGGTTTGTCTTTTGAATAAAACAAGCATTAAATATGCATTTGGCGGTGGAAATAATAATGGCTAAATTTGAGGTTTTTTGCTCTGAATGTAAAAATATTGTGACTGCTAATGTAGCAGATAACATTTACGATAACTCATACAGATGGCATCTATCTTACGAATGCAAAAATTGCGATAACGCTGTAGAGTTTGACGAAATTGGCGAACTTCCGAATGAAATTAAAAGGGCTATTGTTGAGCAAGATGGTTCTTGGGGGGCAATTTTAAGCAATAGAAAAGAACTAAAAAAGCTGTCATTTCATTTAAGAAAATACTCGCAATTTATGTCGGAGATGGTTGATTTGGAATTAACTGAAGCTGGAGTGACGGATATGTTTTTTAGGGGTACAAAAAATGAGGTAATGTGGTTAATAATTAAATTATCTATAAAGGGCATTGAAAGCATAAAAATTAAAATGATTACTTGATGTAGGTATTTCATTTGAAAAATATGAGTGTGAATCTCGAATTATTTTTTGGTTCGAGTTGTAGTTATATCATGGTGCTATTTGCGGGAATAAAAAATGGATACCTTTAGAGCATACCTAGCCATGATGAACTTGAAAAATCTTTTTGAGAGGTAGAAAATATGGGTATTGACTTAAATTTTTGGAAATACAAAGAAAATACTATCTTTGATGCTCAAGATGTGTACAAAAAACTAAGTCCAAAAGTTAAAGGGGGACTATAACGTGATTAAAGCAAGAAGTTTTGAAGAAATTTTTGAAACTCTTCCGAAAAGAAAAAACCCGATAAATGTTGATTTGGCATTACCAGTGGATTTAGTGAAACTATATGAATCCGTAGGAGATTTCGAGTATAGCGACTACGATATAGCAGGAGATTATATATTTTATTCCTACGAACATGCAAAAGAAGTAAACAACAACTACAAAGAATATAAGAATTCACATGGAATTCAAGATTACTTTTGGATTTTTGGATTTACTGCATCAGGCGATAATTGGCTGATAGATACGAAGGACATGCCCGACATTTCAAGAATGTATTTCTATGACTATGACAAAAAAGATAATAATATGGAATACGTATTCGATTTGAATATTACGCTTGCTCAGTGGTTTGTTTTAGCTGACTTAATATCGCAAGCTGAAAGAGATAAGTCTAATTTTGACAACAATTACGAACTAAAAGAGTCCATGTGGCTGATGCTTAATGATGAGGTGAAAAAGATAAGTAGTGTATTATGTGCAGATGCGCCCTATTTGTTTTGAGCAAAACGAAAATTACAATATTGAAAAGAGGGATAACATGGATATTAAGTATGTGGAAATGATCACAAAGGAAGACAAACTGTTACCCAAGACGTTGATATCTACTATATGTACCTTGGAAAGAATGTAGCAAAAATCCTTACCCAACAACCGTGAATACTAGCTGATATTCACGGTTGTTTTTCAAGCATTTATTGTCCTTAACTGAGGGGGTATTCATTTTAATTCATCCTATTTTTAGTGAACATCTTACCTGCTAGAAACCCAAACTTCCCTAGTTATACCATAATGCACAACATCATGAAAAATCCCTTTTACCTTTACTTGCTGTTTTGCTATGCCTTCTTGTATCATTCCGCATTTTTCCATTACACGCCCCGAACCTTCGTTGCCTATATAATGAGTAGCTTCAACACGGTTCAACTCCAGTTTTTCAAAACCTAGACACAAAATGGCTGATAACGCTTCTGTCATATATCCTTTACCCCAATACTGGCGGTTAAGCACAAATCCAAAGGATGCTTTATCATGTTCTGGTTCCAAGCGCAAATCAATATTGCCAATACACTTTTGGTTTGTTTTTAGTTCAATGGCAAAAATACCCGGCCTTGACAGATGATAATCAAAAATGCTTGCCCTAGCCTCATCAAGGTTTTTTACTCCATCCCATGTCAAATATTTCAATGTTTCTTCATCATTGCTATATTCTAGTACGTCTGAAGCATCTTCTTTTCTGTACTTGCGTAACATAACACGCCCCACGTCAATTGTCTCAATTTCGTGTAGGATTTCATTAAAATTTTTCACCATAAATATTGCTCCATTCTAAGAGTTTGATACTCGTAGCGCAAACTCTAAGCTTTTTCGTTTAACTGTGAAGGATGTTTCAAAAAGAAATCCACACGTGGTTCCAAAAATTTGAAGGTATGCCCCTCGTCCATAAAAAATTTTACTGTCTCATTAATATGTGTCCAATCCCATAAACGTTCATCAAAGCGCAAAAATTCTCTGATTCGTTCAGTGCCTTCTGGCGCGAATGGATGCAAAAGAGTAGCAGCAATACGCACCACTTGGAAGGAATCTATTAAGGTTTGTAAACGTAACGCACTGTCGTTTTGTAAATCGGCTTCCTTTGTTTTAGCCGACCATATTTTATTTGCCTCACGCAGATACACATCTATGAGGTCAATCACCTTGGAGAATTCAAACCGATACATTGCCCATTCGTATTCGGAAACAAGTGTATCTGCCGTCTTTAATGTCTCTGAACTTACTGACCCCTCTGGCATTTTTCCATCAAAATACTTTTGCAAACTATAAAAACACGAACGCACCAAACGATTATATACGTTTGTTAAAATGTTTCCTTCCGCTAAGGTTGCATCAAAACCCTTGCTTTCTTCCTCCTGCATTGTTGCCTTGGGAAGAAATTTCACGCTATTATATTGCAGACTCATATGTGCAAAGTGCATACGCAACTGCTCTGTAGTATAATGCTCAAGCAATTCTGATGGACTTGGAGGAGTGACTGCACCGCTACTGCTTACCTTCTTGTTTCCATAATATACATGTCGATTAGGTACAGTAATAGGCAGATTTGCACCAATTTCACGCCCAGCTATCTCATTCAGAGCCATAAATAGCCCTATTTCAGCTACGGCATAAAAGTAGATATTGTCTTCTCCTATAAACTGGTACACCCTTGCCTCAGGGTCAAACCACCAGCGTTCCCATCCTTCAGAGGAACCTGTCTTTTGCGCAAGATAAGTTTGCACAAATGAGATAGGTGCCCAAAGAGATTCTGGCCATACCCAAAAAGTTTGACCTTCTACGCCATCCTTTACAGGTACTGGAATACCCCATTTCACATTCCCGGACAAACGAAATGGTACCAACGTTGTGCCAGTGCGAAAACGTATTCCATATTCCCGTAAAACTGCACAAGCTTTCTCCCGGTCTTCCAGCAATTTGAAGGTTAAGGTTGCCGACTTAGACTCTTCTTTTATGTCTGCTTCATGAGCAGGCATTTTTGTACAAGCCTCACGCAATGTGTCAAGTTCATCGGTCTTAATAAGAATGGCCGGGTCTTTCAAAAAGTCTGTAATATAAGAAAGCAAAAATTTACGGCTAATTCCTTCTTCTTTGAGTTGTACTTGTCGATTTTTTAATGGCTCTGCAAAACGTTCCAAATCAAAATACCAGTTTTTAACGGCAAGTAACGAAGGAACTTCACCTGTCATAACGGATTTGGGTGCTATCAACTCACTTGGACTATATTGATGTCCCATTTCGCATTCATCTGCATAGGCCTTCTCAGATTTGCACTTAGCAACCGGACAACGCCCCTCTACCTGTCTGCCATTTAATATTTGCTGTGCCGCTTCATCAAAAAATTGCTCTACTTCTTCTAACCTCAAATAGCCGTTTTTGTACAGAGTTTCAAATACCCATTCTGATATCTGAACATGCTTTTCTACTGCTGGTTCCAGTGCAGAGGCGGCAAAAAGGTTAAGGCTTATGCCATAAGAATCCAGTATTTCTTTTTGTAAGTTATGGTATTTTTCAACAAAATCCTCTAAAGTCCCCTCAAAGCCATTTTCTTTGGCAGATTGATATTTTACCTCTGACCCCGCACCATAACAGTCTGTACCACATACATAAATTACATTTTCCTTACCAATTCGGTCACGTAAAAACCGCGCATAAATATCGGAATGAATAAATCCTCCACCCACATGCCCAAAATGCAAAGTTTTATCGCCATATGGCATACCGTTAGTGATAACAGCGCGTTTTGGGAATATGGGTGTGTTGTGTTGTGTATTCATAGTTTTTTCTCCTTGGTTGAATAAAAATCAACATTTTAGTGACTTTGATTACTATTTAGTAATTACGATTACCAATGTAAAACTACCGCAATTTGTAAAACGCAACCAAATCCATTAGCATTTGGGCTTGTTTATTAAATTCTTGGGCTACAGCCGCGCATTCTTCGCCTGTGGCCGCATTGGATTGTACTATCTGGGATATATTTTCAACCCCTATAGAAATTTCTGCTAAAGCAGAAGCTTGTTCCTCTGATATTTTTGATATATTGGAAATCAGCTCAGAAACTCGCCCCACTCCATCTACAATAGTATCCAACGAATCGGCTGTACTTGTTGCGGCATCGGTACCACTTTGTACGCTAGCTATGGAATTTTCAATCAGTCCCGCAGTTTCCCTAACTGCCCCTTGACTACGTAATGCTAAACTACGTACTTCTTCTGCTACTACAGAAAAACCTGCTCCATGTTTCCCAGCGTGAGATGCCTCTACAGCGGCATTAAGCGCGAGTAAATTGCTTTGGAACGCAATATCTTCTATAACTCGAATTACTCTTGAAATATTAGCACTGGAAACTTTGATTTCTTCCATGGAATTTAACATTGATTGCATTTTCTCATTGCCGACATGAGCCTGCTGATTGGAATTTCGTGCAAGGTTATCAGCATCTCCAGCTTGGTCTGCACTACGCCGTGTTTTTTCTTCAATAATACCAATAGCAGTATGCAGCTCTCTAATGGTGATTGCTTGGTTATAAGTATCTGTAGAAAGCTGTTCGGAACTCTTAGTAAGGGCGTCTGAACCGACCAATACTTGAGAAGCCGCTGAAGAAATTTCTTCCATATTAAGGTTTAGTGAATGCAAAATCGTTTCTAGTGCTTTTTTTACAGGAGCATATTCGCCACTATATTGGCCTGTTAATGACGTTGTCAAATCACCTTCTGCAATGGCTCCCAATACATCAGCAATTTCCTTGATTAAGAAACGGGTGTTTACATTGGTGTTGTTACAGGCGGCTTGTACTACGCTAAACTTGCCCCCATAATTCCCTTCCATTGGTGAAAAATCACCTTTTGACATAAGAATAACATTGTTTTCTATGCTTGATAATGGAGCTTCCACCGCCTTGACCAAGTCGTTAAGGCTGTGCATGATTTTTGCCCATCCACCGTGCATACCTGTCGTATTTGCATAAACGTCGAACTTACCATCTGAGGCGTTTTCGGCCAGCTTTATTATCTCATCTGTAACATTTGCAAAGCCATCATGTACTTGCCTTAGTACTTCATTTGCCCATTCCCAATCACCTTCATAGGTACGTGTTTGGACGTTAAAATTGCCTTCACTATAGCTTTGAATTACCATTAGCAATTCTTCAAACTTTTCTGCATACATGGCTGTCATAATGTTTATACGTGTAATTAGCCGCAAATGCCCTCCAGTATATTTGGATTCGTCAATCATTGTTTTATAACGTCCATGGATATGGTCATTGGCCATAGTATCAATATCATTTGTTAGTGTTTCAAAGGTGTTAAACATATCCGAAAAATGGCTATACAATATAGAAATATCATCGCCTGGGCCAGAATCTTCAATCCTTGCTATAAACGACCTGGATTCATCACCAAAAGTATGGTCTGCTTGCACAATACGTTTTAGAGTATATGAAAGCGCGCGGGATATTTTCCAACGTATAGTAAAACCAATTATTAAAGCCGTCAACATGCCAATTATCGAAATGATTAGTGCATAAAGCGCGGCCGCTCGCAAAGCATCTGTAGCATCAATATCAACACCAACCAAGCCTAAGACGGTGGTACCATCATAACTAGAAACAATGGGCGCGAAACCAGGAATGAGGTTGCTATAACCCCTGATATCACTTGGTGAAGTGTTGTAAAACAAAGTTGCCGATTCAATAGCAAGTATGGCATATTGTCCGTGAGAACCCCACTCATCAATATAAATACGTTCCATATAACCCATCAGACCGTAAGGAGCCGCATTTTCCCTAATCCCCTCTGCATAATGCAAAAAGACACCTTCATAATCTGAGTGTGGAAAAAAGATGTAAACATGGGTAATATGTTCACCCATATGTGTTATAAGTTGGTTCAACCTGCCTTGAATAATATTATGGTACCAATCGGGTGCAACTCTGAACGGATTGGCAGAATTACTGAACTGAGATGGGTCTATTGTACCAGCCAAAGCGGCAGCAGCATATGCCGCCCTTTCTGCATGGCTGGCTATAACTGTATTACGATACCATGCCCACGAAATTGCAGCAAATGCACACATCCCTGCCAATGATATAAGTAGTGCTGATGTCGATATTCTAAAGCCTATGGTCTTCCGGCTACTACTTTTCCCCTTCTTCTTATTTTTCACTAAAAGCCCCTCCTCACTATTATACCAGATGACATTTGCCGCACTGGTATACCTCTAATATTTGTGGCGCAATTGTATCATATAACTAAGGTTTTCAAAACTGCTTTTCTTAGAAAATTGAATAGGAATAATAAGGTTGAAAGCAGAAACTTGTCTATTGGGGGTACTTTCGGTTCACGAGTATAGCATAAATTTGCATTAACCTTCATTCCCCTGATATAATCAACAGGACTTTTCCATAGAATGGTTCACCAAATGTTTTTATACTACTTGAGGGAACAAATTGAAAATACAATGTGAGGATTTTTGTGTAAGTGCAAGGAAGTACCGACGACGCTTGCCAAGCTAGGAGGTGCTGACGTAGCAATTGCGCAAAAAGACTGCATTGTATTCAATTTGTGACCGAAAGTAGTATATACTCGTGGGTATAGTTGATTGAAAAGGTGAAAAATGAAAATAGTAGAGTGTATTCCCAATTTTAGTGAGGGACGCGATATGACAGTGATAGCCGCACTTAAAAAAGCCGCTCAAAGCGTGGCTGGTGCGTCATTGCTTGATATCCATGTAGATGTAGACCATAACCGCTCGGTATTTACATTGACTGGTGCGCCCGAAGCCATTGAGGAAGTAGCATTTATTCTTGCGTCGGAAGCCGTCCGGCTTATTGACCTTAATTTGCATTGCGGCGTGCATCCCAAAATGGGTGCGGTGGATGTTATCCCTTTTGTGCCAATACGTGGCGTTGATATGGAGTTTTGTGTAGAACTGGCCAAAAGGGCAGGCGAACGTGTTTCACGGGAGCTGGAGCTTCCTGTTTTCTTGTACGAATATGCCGCCTGCAAAGAAGAACGTTCAAACCTCGCAGATATTAGGCGTGGTGGGTTTAATGCCATGACTGAAAAATTAAAGCTAGAAGAATGGGTACCCGATTACGGCAAGTGCATACCACATCCTACCGCAGGTGTTACCGCTATTGGAGCTAGAAAACCACTAATTGCCTTTAATATAAACTTGGATACACATGATATTGAGATTGCAAAAGCAATTGCCAAAAAAGTTCGGAGTTCTAGCGGTGGGTTGCCATATTGCAAAGCTTTGGGAATGAAGCTTACTGAGCGTGGTATTGTACAAGTTTCTATGAATCTAACAGATTATGAGAAAACGCCAATTTACCAAGTGTTTGAGGCAGTACAAACCGAGGTAGAACGATATGGCGTTAGCATTCTTGAAAGTGAACTGGTAGGTTTGGCACCTGCTAAAGCATTAACAGAAAGCGCGGCATATTTTCTAAAGTTAGGAAATTTTAATGATAGCAAACATGTATTGGAACATAGAGAAGAATTACTATAGGTTTATTTATAGAAAGGGTTTGATTTAATGAATTCAGATATTACTATTGCACAAGCGGCACAGCCAAAGACTATTACGGAAATTGCGGGAAATTTGGGGCTACCTATGGATAACATCATACCTTATGGTCATTACAAAGCTAAAATAAGGTCAACATCTACTACAAAGCAGGCCAAATTGATTCTTGTTACTGCCATTAATCCTACACCCGCTGGAGAAGGCAAAACTACTATTACTGTAGGACTTGGTGATGCTCTGACTGCATTGGGCAAGCATACAGTTATTTGCTTGCGGGAGCCATCTTTAGGGCCGGTTTTTGGTATGAAAGGCGGCGCGGCTGGGGGTGGATATGCACAGGTAATACCAATGGAAGACATTAACTTGCATTTTACGGGAGATTTGCACGCTATTACTTCAGCCAATAACTTGTTGGCCGCTTTATTAGACAACCATATTCAGCAAGGCAATTCGCTAGGCATTGACCCACGCCGCATAACTTGGCGTCGAGTTATGGATATGAATGACCGCCAATTGCGCCAAATCGTAAATGGCCTGGGCGGGAAGGTAAATGGCGTACCCCGCGAAGATGGTTTTGATATTACAGCGGCTTCTGAAATAATGGCAGTATTTTGTTTATCCGACAGCCTTTCTACACTAAAGGAAAACCTCGCCCGGATAGTTGTGGGGTATACCTATAGCGGTGAACCTGTTACCGCAAGAGAGTTGCAAGCACAAGGAGCAATGACTACATTGCTTAAAGAAGCGTTTAGCCCTAATTTAGTACAAACATTGGAACACACACCAGCCTTAATACATGGCGGGCCATTTGCTAATATTGCACATGGTTGCAATAGCCTTGTAGCTACAAAAATGGCACTAGGCATTGCACAGGATTATGTAATAACTGAAGCAGGTTTCGGAGCAGATTTGGGTGCGGAAAAATTTTTTGATATAAAATGCCGCAAGGGAAATTTAACTCCGTCGGCTGTAGTAGTAGTGGTAACTGTTCGTGCATTAAAGCATCATGGCGGCTGTGCAAAGGCAGATTTAAGTCACGAAAATATATTGGCTCTAAAAGCAGGCTTGCCAAATCTGGAACGACATGTAGAAAATATTATGCAAAACTACGGACTTCCAGTAGTTGTTGCTATTAATCGCTTTAACACAGATACAGAAGCTGAATTACAAATAATATATGATTCTATGAGTAAAAAAGGCGTAGAAGTAGCTCAGGCAGACGTTTTTGCCAAAGGAAGCAAAGGCGGATTAGAATTAGGAGAAAAGGTAATAAATGCCGCACATAAAACAAATAATTTCCGTTTTGCATACGAATTGGAACAACCTCTAAAAAATAAAATCATAGAAATCGCAAAAAAAATATATCATGCTGAACATGTAAATTTTTCGCCGGAATCGGAAAAAATGTTAAGACAACTGGAACAACAAGGATATGGGGATTTGCCAATTTGCATGGCCAAAACGCAATATTCCTTTTCAGATGATGCAAAAAAATTGGGGGCTCCAACGGGCTTTGCTATTCAAATTAGGCAAGTTCGCCTTTCGGCAGGGGCTGGATTTGTAGTAGCTTTGTCAGGCGATATAATGACCATGCCTGGTCTTCCAGCTAAACCAGCGGCGAACAATATTGATATAGATAGTAATGGGGCAATAAGTGGGTTGTACTGATATTAGACTTCTTCTGAAATCTGCCGTAAGCAGGTTTCAGAAGAGGTTTATTAATATTATTCCTAGTCTGAAATCTATGGTAGGGAGATATTAGACTATTAGACAGGCTCTTTACCAGGGGCAGTATGAGGAGATGAAATAGCTTGGACGGCTTTTCTTATATCGTTAATTTGGCTGTTGTAGTGGCTTCTTTTGGAACGATGATTTATTTTGTCGGGTGGGGTGATGGGATTGCTCTTATTCCCCATGGCACTGTTATTTTCATTGCTATCGGAATGTATATTTGTGGGCTAGCTGCTGGGCGTATAAAAGGGGACAGTACATCCATTTTTACCACTTTGTTTGCCTCAACGTCATGGTTCCTTATTACTCGCAGTATTAGCACAACTTACTCTTTGCTATTTTTGGTATCCGCCTTGTATACATATATCTACGTTTTGCGTTTCCAAGGATACAACAGACCTATCAGATATTCTGTGCTGTTGGGCGTGATGGCGGCGATATTCGGTTATCTCCATGATTTTGGTTTGCTAGTGGTTGTGATTTTATTTCTTTTCGATGTATTGCGAATTTTTGCTCAAAGGATAGATATACGACAAATGCTAGCATATCCAATTGCCGCAATCTTGTATTTGCCATATTTTTTCTTGTTACGTGATAGCCCACCACTCCTTCTTTGGGCGCAAACCCCTAGAACTTTACCACATACGGTGAATGTACAAACTGTTTTTGAATTGGTGCAAAATATGGTTGGAAGCTCAGATTTGGTACTTGCCGCAATTATTTTGGGTGTCACCATAAGTTTGTATGAGGCGGTATTATCGTCCTATAGAACAGTATACCTTTGTGCTGTGCAAGCTTTAGTATTGGCAATAGCCATGATAGTAGCCATTGTGTATGGCAGTGTTGTTGATTCCAGCGTTTTTGTGGAACAATATTTTGTTGTATTGCTTCCTCAAGTATTTTTGGTTGCGGCTATGGGACTTGGCTGGGTGTTTGATTCTCTATTTAAGTATAAATCTTTTGTGGTTGTTTGTGCAGTGGTGGTTGTGCTATTGATTCCGTTGGGCATAAATACTATATTACAGCTCCAAGAATATGCTTATATAATGACACAATAGTGGATTGGGCGAAAAAAAGCGATTCAACCGAGAAATATCATCGGATGAATCGCTTTTTTAATTACAATTTCACTGGCAAGGTACCAGTAAAGTGCAACTTACCAGCCAGGGCTTTGATTGCATTGTCCACAGCACGTTCGGTGTATTCGTAAGCGGCGATGTAACAATCGGCTCCTTGCAGTTTAGAAATATCATATGGCACTCGCAACGAAACATTCACCACTTGTTTACCTGCGGATTTTAGGGCATCGAAGAGGTGTATCTGACCATGGTTTAATATGGCATTATAAGTAGCATACAATACAATATCAAACCCTTCTGCTTCGGAAAGCACGGTTTTGATTTCACTCTCATCGGGATTAGTGCTAATTTCTGCAAAGTTGCAATCGCCACCGAATTCTGCATGTGCTTTCTTGCAAAAACTTTTTTGCTCAATAATATCATCAACTATCGTACCAGATGGCTTAGGTGAAATAATGAAAACTTTCTTTCCAGCAAGAGGAAGCAAGTCCTTATCCCCCTTTACGAGGGTAATGCTTTTCGTACTTATTTCGTCGGATAAAGCCTCATGCTCAGGGTATTTTTCCATGGGTTGGTCGGCGGTACTGTCCAGGTTGTATTTCTTTTTGTATTTCAAAATTCTGTTAACTTTGACGTTGATATCATCCATTGGGATTTCGCCGGATTTTACTGCTTCCAATACTGCATTATAGCAGTTTGCCTGAATTTCAGGAGTGGCATTCAAACAAAGAATATCAGCCCCTGCTTTTAAGGCCATAACACAACCTTTTTCTGTGGTATAGTAGGTTTTTATTGCATTCATGGTCATGCAGTCAGTTATTACTATTCCTTCAAATTTCAGTTCTTCACGCAAATAGTCCGTAAGAATTTTGCGAGAAAGGGTTGCAGGCAACTCACTGTCAATGGCTTTGAAGATTATATGGGCTGTCATTATGGAGTCTGTGCCATTGGCATTTGTTATTGCGGCCTTAAATGGAACAAGTTCTATGGAGTTAAGCCGCACCATACCATGGTCTACGCGGGGTAGGTCTAAATGTGAATCTTGATTTGTATCCCCATGCCCTGGAAAATGCTTTGCATTGGCCATTACGCCGTTTTTTTGCAAGCCCTGTATATAGGCTACACCCATTTTTGCAACTACATCGGGGTCATCGCCATAAGAACGTATGCCAATTACAGGATTATCGGGATTGTTGTTAACATCCACCGTTGGAGCATGGTTAAGGTTTATACCGAGTGCCCTTAGCTCTTTGCCTACCATTTCTCCCATACGACCTACTGAGCCAGTGCCAGAAGCAGTAACAGCCATATTGGAAGGAAAATGGGTCGCACCAGAATAAACTCTTGTTACCATGCCCCCTTCTTGGTCAACTGAAATAAAGGCTGGAACTCCGCTACTTTCTTTAACAACGCTTTGAAGACTGTCACTAAGTTCTCTAATGGCTTTGTAATCAGCCAAGTTCCTTACAAAGAAAATAAAATTGCCTAGCTTATAGCGCGAAAAATGCTCACGATAATCACTGGAAAGCGTCGTGCCATCCATTGCCACCAGGAATAATTGCCCTATTTTCTGCTCCAATGTAAGCTCGCGTTCTAAAAAATTAGTACTCATGCTACTTAATTCCTCCTGTCTATTATTCATATTTTGGACTGCCCTTATTATTTGAATTAGTGGACATGCCCTTGAAGCTCTATTGCTATGGTAACTTTATCGCAAAAAAAGCCTTGCGTCTAGTAGAAAAACTATGTGCAAGACTTTTATATGATTCATATATGTATGTTTCATATTCAAACAAATATGGAAACGTATTTAGGCAGTACAAGTGATTTGTTTTCAATACCAATGATGTTAACAGCACTACCCCCTTTTCTCGTTGCTGTAAACATCACCTTGTTACTCTAATTTTGCAGAAACTACGTTATTACCTTCTTCTAGTGTAGTCAAATGATAATAAGCGTGAGGATAAGTTAAGGTTGTCTCTATCCAGCGTATAATTCCACGACGACGGCTGAGAACAGCGAGTACCGCAAATACGTGGTGTAACACAAACGGACAATTGGCCATTGCCTGCCGCCCAGCGTATCGCTGACCCAGCCATATCACCTGTACCATCTTCATTAAAAGTATAGTAAGGCTGCCCATTAAAATCCCAACTGCCAACTAACGCTCTTGCATCTGATGAAAATGCCCCCGTTGTATCAATTGCGGAACCACCACAGGCTGTTAACATCATTGTTGATAAAATCACAGCGGTTAATACTAAAAATACTTTCTTCATAAAAAACCTCCCAAAACTTTATTTTCGAGAAATATTTTATCACATTACTGAGATGACTTCAATAGACAACACCTGAAAACCTACCCACACGCATTAGTGCATACAAAGGGACTGTAACGAAATAGCAGTCCCAAAAAGAATCAAGTCCCGAAAGAGGGGCGCAAAAAAGATGCTACAGCCGAAAAAAACGGGTCGAAATCGGCCCGTTTTTGTTGTAAAATTAAGTC
>Ga0123355_10007584_pt1 | contig 16282 bp, 6 predicted proteins | sample TergutEmb28metaG_3_FD_89872 | JGI IMG/M metagenome (GOLD analysis project Ga0123355, IMG submission 89872) | Embiratermes neotenicus P1 segment gut microbial communities from Petit-Saut dam, French Guiana - Emb289 P1 | ecosystem: Host-associated > Arthropoda: Insects > Digestive system > Gut ...
ATATAAGAAGACACAAAAAAAATATAATGCTGGGCGAATTGGCAAGAAGAAGTGCGAAATAACGAATGTGATCCCGGTGAATGAATGTGCGGGGCGGTTGCGGGTGGGAAAAAAATCATTTTCATCTTGGTCACAAAAACCTGGTCCTTTCAGACAATTCTACTGAGCCGCCTGTTATCTTGTTGGTGAATTAAAAACAACAGCAACGCTGGAACAAACGAATATTCCGAATTTTCTGTTCGTTAAAAAATCTTGTATCTAATTTCGAGACAAAATTGCGTGGAAGATTTCGGCTACGCAAATTGTGGGATGAGAAGTGATGCTTTAATTGTAAACCACGTGATAATAAGCGGTCGTGGCTTCCTTTAAGACAGTGTTCGGCATTTGCCTGGAGGGGCGGAGCAACCTAGTAAACATTTCGGGCAGCATTATCCCTATCTTGTTCATATCCGTGCACTAATATCACACAATCAAACAAATACCGACAAATGCACCCACATATTACCAAGGTACCACTTTGTTAATATTATACGTCAGTCCAACATGTTTCAACCGTTAAAGGGTCATCTGCAGGGAGTATATTTGATAAATTCTAGCAGCAAGTTCATTGAACCTGTAAGGGTTAAAACATGTTACAATGACGTACAGGTTTAATGAAGTGGTGACTCAGTAATATATGTGAGCTTTTGTCGGTATTTATGTGATTTAGGATTGCCTGTCTCTAGGCCGATACTCTTATTTCTATCCTGAACACCCCTGGACAAGAATCAATTTTACTGCGCAATGTGCCGTGACGCCCTTTCTTATCTGTCGGTACATCGTAATGTAAGTGCCCCTCTGCAGGTACTGTACATTAAGATATAAGTAGTGACAGACTGCTCATATTTCGCCTCCTAAGAACAAAAGCTTTCTACGAGAAAGTTGAAAGAATTAAATTGAAAGAATAATTTTCTATCGAAAACGCATTCTTCAGCAACTGAACGACGTAGTACATAATATATAAATAACCAATAAGATGTTGTATGCTTTCTTATGGTAATTCCCCGGCGTCTGAATTTTATATGCTGACGTTTCGGAACACTCTGTCTGTTCCATGTTCATAAGCCGGTAGGTATGAAGAATATGTCGGCATATAAAATTCAGACGCCGGAGGAATTATCCAAACCGAAGAATACAACATTCAGAACGGCGAAAGTTTGAAATCAGGAACCAACCAGATGCACTACAAATTTGTGACGTACTTCATTCTCTGTATTCTCAACAACATGTTTCTGTCGCTATTGCTGCCATCTTCGGGGTAATGTTATTATTATAAAAATACAAAGGCAGAAATTTGGTTAGCTGTGCCGCCATCTCTCCATAACAATTAAAAATTAAGATAATTTCAGTTAAAATTATGTAAGTAAATTAAATGTAGGTTAAAATGAGTAATGATTAAAATCTTGGGGGTTAAAATTGTTAGACGGTGTTTGTTAGACCAATATACGACACAGTCGATCTTGTTCTCCTTCGTTCCCAAATCTGCGCAGTACTGGGGACTCCCTCCCGGCGGCCCGTGCGCTGTATGTCACGCATAAGACACTGTCCACATATGACAATATAATACGGCATATGCGCACTGCATGCTGGTTAACCATGGCTATAGACACACATTGAGAATACGTAATACATCTTGGTTTTGCACAGCATCAATGGTTATACGATCGCGCCAAAATATTACGTTTATACGTATATCGCCTGTCTTGTCTCCTTTCCTTCCATATTTGGCTCGATTCTACGTTATAAGCAGCATACAAACTTAGAATCAGAAAAAGAATACTTAAATATACCTTATGTATATTCACGTGCCTAATTAATTCATATATTTAATTTTTATTAAACCCTGTAGCTTCGAGAAATGATACAGAAAGCTTTCTTGACATCCTCTTAAAGTGAACCTTACGAAACTGGTGATCTATTATGCGAAACAGCTGACGGTCCAATTTAGAGCAACACGCCATTTTTATTTTCTCCAAGGACGTTCAGAGATCGGAGGGCACAATGTCATATATTAAGGCACCGATTTTATCAGATGGAAGTTGTGTTTACAAACTGGAGAGAGAACATACTCCCCCATAAACGTTAATCCGGTCACAACTGCAGATGGAGAAGAGAAAAATTAGAAGAAGCACATACTTAACTGAAGAAAGCAACAAAAACAGCAACTAATGTTTCGACTTGACGACCATTGCTTTTTGTCAGCTGCTATGGCAGTCTTTCAGTTTAGAAAGTGGCCCAATTTACATGAGCTAGTGAAGTGAGAAATTAATTAATGCGTAAGACATGAAACTGAAACACCACGGATTATAAATTTTACCAAAATATGTAGGTTAGTTGTGGCCTTCACGCTGCAGCCGACTTAACCCCAGGGTAGAAGCAACGAATTACACAACGAACAGGAGACTCTAGGCTTCCGAACCGTTCTGGGCGCAGTCTTCACTCCCTGCTCCGTCATGTGGTCTATATTGACAGAGACCTCACGACGTAGACAGTAGATAAGAACACTTAACAGTTAGAGCAAAAATTAAATGAGTCATAAAAATTATAGACCAACACAGAGTGATCCTTATAGGAAGAAATCCAAATCTTTAGCTGCAGGTCATGTTCGGCGGTAATATCACTTCCCAATTACTTGCCAATTCCCCAGAATTTCATTCCGAGTTCAGCTGTGAGTCGTTCACCTCTTTCGCGCTAGATGGCAGGTTGCCACGCGTCCATCATTTTTACAGAGTAGCCGCATCACGTCGTTTACATTGCAGGAGCGTTTGTTTCGTATGCGTACTTAATGCGTTACCGGCTCGTATCTCATGACACGGACGAAATGCAAGGAAAATTTGGTGGACACAATGTGCCAGCCAATTCCGCGGTGCCCAAATGAATATCCTTATATATATGTGTGTGTGTGTGTGTGTGTGTGTGTGTGTGTGTATGTGTGTGTGTGTGTGTGTGTGTGTGTGTGTGTGTATCACCCTGTACAATTGAAGATGATGTGACACTTTGCGTGCGTGTCTGGTTCAGATAAGAAATCAGTAAAACTTAAGTTAGAAGAGCAACGTATGCAGTAATTATGTCGCACGTTCGACATTTTCTGGTCCAGTATCTCGCAAACAAAAAGACGGACAGAAAATTTTCATTCGATGTAATGTGTGTGCTGTACTGCGCTCTGTACAGTTTATTCGAAGCACATTTCGCTACGATTAATATAAAGCGAGATATTCTTTAGAAGACTTCAGAACTTACGAAATATTCCGTACAGAGTGCGATTTCTTGTTGTCTGATAACAAACATATTTGGATTATTTTAATGCATCTTTTATTGTTATTACTACAACTAACAAATGCACAGTTATATATCACGACGGTATATATCACAGCGTAACAAAACTGCACGTCACAAAGTCCGATACACACCCCGACTCAGTACACTCCAGACCAGCACACTAAGAACATCAACAAGGGGTAAGTCCACCATTAAGTATATTCAATATGTTCACGATATCTTATCCTTATATACATACACTAACTTCCATTTTTATTGCAGAGTGTATATGCAGCCACAAATACACACTGCTGGCACGAGATATTATATCGTCGAACAGATTTTATTTTGTCACTAAACAACGATTAAATAACATTTTAATATATTGTAATAATTTTATGGAATTGTAATTTTAACAACATCAAGTTTAAGAATTGATGTAACTTAACAAGGCACAAATGTAAAATTCCCTGATGATGACACAGAAATATCGAAACATGTAAGAGTATATATTATATAAAGAAATGCTGTTGTGATATATACTGTTGTGATGTATACTGTTGTGAAGTATAATGGTACATTTGTTGATCTAATAAAAACATGCTGAGGTGTACACGTCAAAAATTTCGTTAAAAATTCTCGGTAGCAAATTTTATGAAAATGTATTTGACGGTCCTGAATATGTTATGTGCAGACTATCAGAAGCTAAGACTGAGCGACATGGAGAAAATGTTAGTTTGAAATTTTGCAAATTTTTTGTTGAACATCAAATGAATATATTCAGGGTAAAAAAGAAAGAGACGCGGAAAGCAGATGGTGGAAAACCCCGACTTTGTCTCTTTGTTTCTGGGCTGTAAATATAATTTTCCATAGTGTTTGTCGAATTTTGATCCCTTGTTTTGCATACACGAGAATATAGGGTGCGGACATTTCGAATTGTCCCAGTCCGAAATTCCGCCCGTTCTGCCTCAGTGTCTGGCTCCTTAAACGTATAATTTGGTCACCCATATCGGTAAGAATGCGATCGTTGCGCCAGCAGCAGCAGCAGCAACAACACGATACAATATATCTTATGTTTCGCTCCAGTAATTCCAGAACACCTATACAGCAGCTGTCATACGTTTCAGTATGTATCTTTACAGTGCAATTCGTTTGTCTGTTTAGGGTCAAGACACCAGCATAAGGGGTTAATAAAACAACAAACAAGATAGGAAAATTTCCTTTATACAAAGGTAATGAGAGTACCGTCTTTCACAACAATCTTCGTATATTAATTAAGTTGGAATTTATTACGCTACGTGTTTCGGCTTACCTACAAAAGAGCCATCACCAGGTATTAAGACACAAAAGGAAAATTATACATGTGTGACGTCACACATGTATAATTTTCTCTTTTGTCTTACTGCGCGATAATGGCTCTGTTATATGCAAGCCGAAACACGTAGCTTAATAAATTCCAACTTAATTAATATACGAAGATTGTTGTGAAAGACGGTACTGCCCTACTTTTATACCACAACGGAATATCACAATTAAACCTACGTCACAATTAACACTGTTTGTTCTCCTTCAGCGATGTATCAGTCCAGGCATTTTGTATGAAAAACTTTTGTAGCGCAACGAGAGGTAAACAAATATACGAAGTCCTCCTTACTGTCTGGGGTTGCAGGCACGCCATCAAGCTTCCGCTGTCTGCCCACCACTCGGCCTAGCTGCGCTGACCCACAGTGCAACGTCTGGGCAGGGCACAGCCCGCTCGCTTTTCGCAACGCCTAGACTCCGTCGCGAGTATTTGAATTTAAAATGAAGTTATTCGGATTATTTTAAAGACCGTACTTAATCTCCTCACGAAATATTTTATTCAGATATTTAGTTGAAATTTTCTCATAATTTCTTGGAGGGCTGCAGCCCTGTAATCCTTATGGACGAGTCGCCCCTGATGGGTCCTAATAACGAGGTGGATATTCAAAGAGTCTTTGCTTGTAGTGAGGCTATCGAAGTGTGTAGGAACTGTTGTAACTAAAGGAGTGTGCATATATCAACCTGCTATCTCCATCGAACAGAGTTCTTATTCAGAAGCCCGTACACGATAACCAAGTCAAAAAATTGGCTACACTTTACAAAAACGTCACCAATAATTTAACCCATAACCTCCCGACCTTTTACTCCAGATAAACTTTAATATTATTCTCCTCTCTGTGTCTCCCAAAGTCTCCATCCCTACCTTCCTCCCTCCAGTTCTTCTGACAGATATTCAGTACACAATAAACACTAATCAAATTCGCCATAAAACGTACGCATACTAAACAGTCCCTGTAACAAAGAAGGATTTGAGTGTCGTCGAACAAAACTAATTTAAGTTAAACACTTAATTGTGACGTAAAATTAAACAGTCTTTTTGCTAACAACTGTGAATTCCAGCAACAAGACAGGGGAACTGGACGGATGACATCGATTTCAATGAGAGGTTCTCGTGGCTGGGCTCCGGAGAGATGGGAGAGAGCTACAGGGAGGCCCTGGTTCGAGGACTGCCCTTCCCCATCCTTACGGTGGCCGAGTATTTCAGCCTGGGGCAGGAAGGTTTTGCATGGGGCGGCCAGTACAGAGCGGCAGGGTACTACGGCTCCATCCTTCTCTGGTGAGTTAGTCAGCTGTTTGAACTATGTATGTATAAAGTAACGTCGAGGCGCGTTCGCGTAACCATGGTTTGAGTGCAAAAGCAGTAAATATTACGTACTCGAAGTGTATGATTGTGCGAAGTGCATGTGCCATGATATATTGTCATCTGTGGCTCGTCTGGCTGTTCAGAAGTTGTCTACATTATCTCATAAATGGTATGATTTTCGGGAAAAAGTTATTGAATGTAAGACTTGATTTTCTCTACAAATTCTGTGAAGACTGTAGTGAGATATTTTTATAAATATAAGTAGGCCTTCGTGTAAAGTACTCATTGTTTCTGTCAGATTGTAATGAAACTTGAAATTTCACGACAGATTTTCGAAACACACTCAGATAGCAAATTTCATAAAAATCCGTCCATTGGGATCCGAGTTGTTGCATGCGGACAGAAGGACGGACGAACAGACTGGCAGGCGTGACGAAGCTAATAGTCCCTCTTCGCAATTTTGCTAAAGCGCCTAAAAATCGAGAAGCGGGGCCCACTCAAATGCTGGTGAACTTAAACGTTTACTGCCTGCACCGGGGGTGGGGGCTGCGCGCTGTTATAGGTAGTGAAAATTATGAAGTGTAGTTTGCAGAGTAGGCTAAATCTGTGGGTAAAATCTCTGCTTTTTGTGAAGATACAGAAAGCGTCTTCTAGGTGAAGATACAGTTGACCTTATGCACGTCAGGAAGGCATAATGAGGGAGTACAGGTGGGCTCATTCGTTACCTCGTAACTGCTTGGTTATGGACCGTCAGCTTCAGGCCTCGATCGTATTGCAGGTGTGCACGTTTCAGAGAAACTGAAATTAGTGAGTGGAAGGTCTCACAGTCAAAACAAGTCTGCTTTTGACATTAATTTATCATACAATGGCAGCGTGTTCCGACCATGTATGGTCATCTTCAGGCCAACCAAATTATAAAAATGTAAACACATTACAAATATGTAAGAATATATGTAGCATGGATTATACTTTCTTAGAAAAAAAAGATTATTGCGTTTGTTTATTATATAGTGTAAAACATTGTGTTTTTATATATTTGTTATGGTAGATAATTATTATCTGTTGTAACCAGCATATAACAAACAAGACAGGCAATGCACGTATAACATAACACTGAGGTGCGTTCGTGCAACCATTTCTGCTGTGGAAAAGCAATAATTATTACATATTCTTATTGTGTGTTTGTAGCCTTATTTATCTATCATGAAAAGCGCATGCGCCGCAACTTGTTGTCACCTCTGGACTGCCTGGACATACCATATTCTTCCACATTATCTCATAAACGATACGATTTGCGGAAAACAGAGTTACTGAATAAGAAATGTGTTTTGATTTCTTTTACAAATATTGTCTGAAACATTTCTCATTCTAAGAAAAATTTAGTGAAGTATTAACATAAATGTGTATGGGTCTTCATGAAAAGTGTCTGTTATTCTTGTCAGATTTTAATGAAACTTCAGTTCTTCGACAGATTTTTTTTAATGCTCAAATGCCAAATTTCAATGAACTTCTTTCAGTGGGAGCCTAGTTGTTGTGTGCTGAAGAACAGGCAGACATGACGAAGTTACTAGCTGCTTTTTACAATTTTTCGAACGCACCCAGTAGAATTATCATTATAATTAAATGAAGGTAATAATTTGTTCTAAGGAGCCATAAGTTTTAGATCTCAATGCTTCTCACATATACTTTTATTTATATATAGTATATTTAAAATTTTATGCGCGTTCGCAGAATTGCGAAAAGCGACTATTAGATTCGTCATTTCTGTCTGTCTGTCTGTCTGTCGGTCTGTCTGTCTGTCCGCATGGAACAACTCGGCTCCCACTAGACGGACTGTCATGAAATTTGATATTTGAGTAGTACACAGAACCTCTCGAGAATGTTGAAGTTTTACTAAAGTCTAGCAGTTCACATGAAGACATTTGTACATTTATGATAATACCTCGTTGGATTCTGCTTAGAATGAAAAAATATTCAGGCGAAATCTGTAGAGAAAATCAAAACAAACATTTTATGTTCAAAATTTTTTCCTTAAAATCTTGTCTTATATGAGATAACGTGGAAAAATATTTTAGATCCGAACATGCCACAGATGAGAACATCACGGCGCATGCGCTTTGCATGCTGGATAACTAAAGCTACAGACATACACTCAGAATACGTAACATTCCTTGGTTATTCATGGCAACAATGGTTAAGCGAACGCGCCTCAATATTATATACACGCACTTTTCCTGTCTTGTAATAATTTGGCCGAAAGTTTTGTCATATGAATGCGATAAATTAATGTCGATGATAGAGCTGTGTTGACGTAAAGAAACGCCATACTTTGTTATAAATAATACAACTGAATATATAATTTTAAAATTAGAAGGGAAAGGTTTGTCCCTGCTATCAATCAAACCACCGTTCGGTATCTCTCACTGTCGTAGTTCCCAACCGCGCTGTGGTGAAAAAAGAAAGCAATCGTTTCTTCTATAGCTAACCAGCTGGTGTCAACAGGGCCTCGTCGAATGTGACGTTCATCCAGTTGGTAGCACTGAGCTTCGTATTGGAAAGGTACCTTTTTCAAACCTAGGCCCTCGCACAGACAGTTCTGACTGAAGATTTTTGTCCTGTTCAGTCTGTCAAATTCCACCATAATATGTACATCAAATGACGCCATGATTCCTTTTTGCCACATCTCCTACAATTTATTATTCGCTTTTAACCCTGTCACTTGGCTGTAAGCCTCAGCTATTGGCAGTGGCATAAGATAACACGCGACTAGATAAATAAATTGATAATATGCACACATGATTATCGTTAAGATTTACACAGGTTCTGGGCCACATGTGTCTTCTAATATTCCAGACTATCCACAGGGAATATTTTCTCTTACCTCTCGTTGATAGATCTTGAATTGAGACAAAAATATATAGTGGATTAAACTCTCGTAATTTGCCAAATCACTGATCACATTTCCTGGCGGTTCCAGATCTGTAGGCGCCTAGATACTTTCCCACTTTTTCATCTGAGGACGAGAAGAGAGTTACTGTCCGAAATGTGTAAATTTTTGGGTACAAGATGATGGGTAGAATCCAAAAACAGGGTAATTCTTGGTGTGAAGTACCGCAGGCACAGCGCTTGGAATTGACTAGGTCAATACGGGAACATTATTTTATCTGACAAATATGATTGGCTACTTTCATTTGGCTCAGTTGTGTTGCACAGAAACCTCCACTAACCAGCTAGCTTTCGCGACATTTATTGGAGAGTTTATCAGGCGTTCTAGGCTCTCCATTTTTTGCACACTACACACAGTTGTGTGGTCGAAATTCAGAAAAACATTTACAAGCACGAGAAACATTGTTGAATAGCAGGTTCTCTTATGGACAGCAGAACACCATGCAGTAGACACGTGCGCACGGCATCCATGTGACAGCTGTGGTTCATGTGCTGTACGAAGCAGATGCTAAAGCAAGACTGGTTTTCGTGAACTGTAACTTTATAGTGACCACGATGAAGAAACAGACTCCAAAATCTCTCTCTATCCAGCAGTGGATCTTTGTTTCGACTTACTGGATACTTCATATCTCACTTCTCTCGTATGAATCTTCGAAGTGCTGTTTCTTGGCCTTAAAGTTGGAGTCTGGTGTGCTATAAATGCAACTAGGATTATTAAGCCCATCGTTCTTATGTTTCCTTAAAATTACACGGGTATTTTACGCACATTCTGACATCATTTTTGAACATTTCTTAAGTTACGAGAAACTATTCCTTTCCCCAACACGACAGTGCAGCAGCTCACACCGCAAACAGGTGTGTACCTTTATAGTGTATTTACGTTTCACTGCTTAATACACATTTATTTTAACGAGAAAATTAAAATTTCTCTAAAATCTGACGAGTGTAAAGAGCACTTTACATGAATACCTATGTACATTTTTTATCGTATCTCAATAAATTCTTCTTAGAATGAGAAATATTTCAGACGAAAGTTGTGGAGAGAACAAAAACGTGCATTTTATATTCAATAACGTTTTTCCCAAAATCGTAACGTTTCTGAGATAATGTGGAAAAGTAATATAGAGGCGGACAGGCCACGGGTGACAGTGTAATGCTGCATAGAAAAGATGCTATTTGTATGCAGGACAACCAAGGCGAGAAAAAAAAAAAACACACTCATAAAATTAATACTTATTGCTTTTCCACGGTGACGGTGGTTACGAGAACGCGTCTTAGCGTTGCGTTAAACGTACATTGCCTGTCTTGTTACAAATAGTTTAAGGAATGAATTGTTATTTTCATTGTTGAAATTAATAATCCTGTTTGCTATGAAGAAAACTGAGTGTTAGCACATAAAGCTTCTTGCCCCAGCATCGTAACTTTAATATTACGGAGTTCGCACTCCATCTGCTCTTACAGCAAACATTTCACCATGCTTTGGAGGTTAAAACGAAACAGTGGCCAGCACATGTCGCTGTAATGTGGTAAGATGATTGACGCGGGTTTTTGTCCTTCTCGGTAGCATCAGATGTAATTAGGTAGTGATTTTTCGTGTCGACGGCACTTGCGGCCAGTGGCCATCTTGCTTAGAGATCTCTCTGCTTTGTTTCCTTACCTTTCCCCTTGCCGATCCGCCCTTTCTGGGGGGTGGGATTGGGGAGGGTGGGCGAAAATTTCTTTCTTCACTGGGGCCCAAATCCGTTGTCGGCGGTCCCTTAATTGCAATATATTTTGAATAGTACACTTCGGAAAGAACAGATGGACTTAAATTGTGTAGTTCTGTTCTTGAATGGTTCGATAGTATCTAGTGTCACACAGACGTATCGCCAGGTGTGTAGCCTTCAAAAGGCAGCTCAGTCACTGTGATATTACTTTCTTAGCAGCCACATCTCAATGCTACGTGCCCCAAATGTGCTTTACTTGTAACTCAAGCAGTGCATGTTACAATATATCTCCGAACTTCGCTGGTTCAGATTGGTATCCATATAGTGCACATCGTGAACGAAGACGCTGTTGACTCTCCTCTGTCCTAGCCAATGCCCCAACAGTACCACATACCAGGCCACGAGCACTTCCTTGCAAATCCCTTAACATTCATTAATTACTGATCACCCATGGACCGGGATAACGTAGTCGATGTAGCGAATCGCTACTGGTTCGACGGTCCGGGGATCGAATCCCGGTGGGGGCGAGTTTTTTCGCACCCGTCCAGACCGGCCCTGGTGCCCACCCAGCCTACTGTACAATGCGTAACGGGTCTCTTAGCCAGTAGTTAAGCAGCTGGGGCTTGGTGTTGATCATCCACCTCCATATAGCGCCGAGGTTAAAGAAAGAGTACGTTTATATACTTCTACTTCCAAACCCCCCCCGGGCCTTCATGGCCTGTTGTAGGGTGAAATTTGCCCTTTATGATCATCCTGTCTTTCAATGATCTGCGATCCGCAATGTTGAAAACACCGTTAATTACTTACGAAATATTTTGCAATATCAAATTTTGCGAAGAGCCGTTTTGCGGTTCTGTAGCTGTTTCTTACGGATAGGCTGGCATGACGAAATCAGTAGCTTGAGTCATGAAGGGCGCCAAAAATGTCACGAGCCTTCATCTTTCACAAAATTACTGACTGTTACAAATGAACACAGCCAATTAGCTGGAAAGGAATGCAAATGTACAGCTGCCAAGTGGGACATCTAGTGAGATGGCGAAACTGACTGACTGACTCCCCACTGCAACCCTGTGGCCATCGCGGTAACATGATTTATCTGACAAGCAGCTTGCGTGGAAACCTGCAGATGTTGTTTGTCTGCAAGCGACGTCGCAAGTGGCAACGTCTCCGGTATGGCTGGTATTGCGCCGCCATATGACCGAAACGTTAGGAATGACTTCTTTTCTCTATTGAAAATTTTAAAAAGTGCAATGTTTTCCGACAATTATTACTTTGTTTTGTTTAGTGCGTTTGCTAAAATGCTAGGGATGCGGGGAATTTGGCGCCATACCTTGCTGCTTGCTTCACAAGTGTGTGTGTGTGTGTGTGTGTGTGAGAGAGAGAGAGAGAGAGAGAGAGAGAGACAGACAGAGAGATAAAGAGAGCGCAACAGACAGAAAACAATGTGGCTTGTTCTCAGTAGGGTTTTTGTGAATGAGCGTCAGCCCTCATTTATAAATAATGAGGCAAAAACGCGTCCTTAATTTTCGTCGGTTTTGTGACAAGTGAGAAAGGGTTGGATATATTGAGATGTGATGTGACCGTTGCTGTACCTGGGTTGTACGGGGACCTTGGCGCATTACCCGTTGTAAACGATACGAAGTTGAAAGGTTTTATTAGTTGCAGACGTGTTTAAATATTGAGGAAGCAGGTGTTTAGGTTTGTTGTGCCGTGCGGTTGGGTTATTGCTACCTCTTTCATTTTCAGTGTCGTGAGTCCGTGAACTGATTCATAATCCTAAAGATGGAGGCGGCATGTTTCTTCGAAACATTACGAAACAGTTACCCAACCACACTGTGCAACAAGCCTAGAGGCCTGATTCTTATCAATCAACTTCATATTATTCGTGTATTTTGGTGTTGTTAAGTATACCAATGTATTCAATGTATTGCACCAACCGGAAGCACAGTATTAGATACATACGTTAATATTTAAGAAGTACCAGCGACATGTTTCAGTACGAGTGTACTGTCTTCAGCGAGCACAAAATGCAAGGGTTACAACCCTGTTGGAGTTACATGTTTACTGTTCATATGTATTTAATTCTCCCACCCAGCCTCCTGTAAAATTGGTACCGGGTCTTTCCCGGGGATAAAGTGCGGCCGAGGCGTGCTGCTGACCACTCACCCCCTTCTAGTGCTGCGGTCATGGAAAAGTAGAGCTATACCTCTACCCATCCTTTGGGCCACACCGGGCTTCTAACGGGATCACTTTACATTTATGTATTTAATTCTGCGCATTTGTTGGGACAATAAACTGAATATATTGACACAGAAATGCACGGAACGGACTACTGCAAAATATTAATAATATGACTGATTATTTTGCCTTCCTCACTTACTGTGTCTTGTTGACACAACACGAATTTTCTGTGAAAAAATGAAACGACAGATGTTTTCAAAATATTCGGACGTTAACCTCCCTGATCTAGTAACACAATTACTTACAAAAGTAGAGTGAAATGGCGATATTGTTCTGTGTTAAATGCTGCTCATGAGAATTCTAAGAATTCGACTCCTTTCAAAACAGGATCTTTGTTTTGCGGTCCAAGTGCAACACGACCCGGAAAATATTACCATCATTTTTTATTTCAAACTTTCGCCGTGTTCTGAATGTTGTATTCTTTCTTTTAGGGTGATTCCCTGGCGTCTGAATTTTATGTGCACACGTTTCGAAACACTCTGTATGTTCCATCTTCATAGGTGGTGTTCACACGGCACATGAAGATGGAACAGAGTGTTCCGAAACGTCCGAACATAAAACTCAGACACCGAGGAATCACCCCAAAAGCAAGAACACAACAGTACCATCATGTTCTTCTATTACAAATTTCTCTAATTTCATTCGTGTGTCATTTGGTGACACCTTCCGGTCATTTCTCCTTGTATATTTACGAAAGTGTTTTTTGTTACGCAAGTATAGCACCAGCTTAGGTCTCTTCCAAGTGATCGCTGAAAAACACACAAAATGAATTCTGTTTCGTGTTATGTGGTTTTATAAGACTGCAGTAGCACGATGTACTCAACTAATTCTATGTATCTGTATTATTTAACAACGCTTCCTCTGCAGAAGAATGTGTGCAAAGATGATCAAAGTGTGCGTGATTTCAGGCTTCCACCGAGAAGTATCTGAGAACTGCGCTGTCCTGCGATGTTACTCAGCGAGTAGTGGTAATTTCTGACCGACGCTGGATTTTTGAACCCTGAGGATGCGACCGATAAGTTGTCCCGAACGTCGGTAAGAATTTACCCTACTCATCGCTTAATAGCATGGAAGAGCGCAGTTATCTGGTAAATGTGACCCCTCCCCTCTGTGTCGAAAACAGAGTGTGTATAGAAGGACAACAGAAGGGCGGAGTTGCTTTTTAAATGGCCAAAGTATATAAAGTAATAATTTTAGTTGCTTGAAGAGTTAGTTGATGAGACGCGTGCCATGACATTAATAGTTTGCATATTATCATCATCATCATCATCATCATCTCCTTCACGCAGGGTATTATTATTATTATTATTATTATTATTATTGGTAATGACTACTTTGAGGGGGTGGAACAGTTCAAATATTTGGAACTAACCCTAACAAATCAAAGTTGCATTCATGAAGAAATTAAGAGCAGACTGAAGTCGGGGAATGATTGCTATCATTCGGTGTAGAACTTTTTGCCTTCCACTTTGTTATATAAAAATGTAAATATTAAGGTGCACAGAACTGTAATTTTTCCTGTTGTTGTTTATGGGTGTGAAACTGGGTCTCTCACACTGAGGGAGGAACACAGGGTGAGGTTATTCGGGAGTAGTGTGCTGAGGGACGAGGTGACAGGGGAGTGGAGAAAACTATATACAAGTATGCGCCGCATAACGACGTTTCGGTCAACGATGGACCGCATATATGACGGTGGTCCCATAAGATTATAATATTATAATATTGTGTTACAATTGTCTACAGTATTCTGTACAGTAACATGCTGTACAGCTTTGTACCCTAGGAACAATAGGCTATACCATATAGCCTAGGTATGTAATACTCTATACTGAACTATGTAAGTTTGTGTAAGTACTCGTTCGCACAATGACGAAATCACCTAACGGCGCATTTCTCATAACGTATCCCAGTCATTAAGTGACGCATATCTATAATGAAGACCTTAAAAATCACAATTCCTCACCCAATATTGTTCGGGTGATCAAACCAAGAAGAATGAGATGGGCAGAGCATGTGGCACGTACGGAAGAGAGGAGAGGTGTATACAGGTTTTGGAGTGGAAACCTAAGTCTACTTTAAAGACTCAGGCGTAAATGGGGGAATAATATTAAAATAGATCTTCAAGACTCGGTTGATGAGCATGGACTGGATTGACCTGGCTCAAAATAGGGAGAGGTGGCGGGCTTTTTGAATGCGGTAATGAGCCTTCGGGTTCCATTAAGCGTGGGAAATTTCTTGATTAGGTGAGAACCGGTTAGCTTCTCAGGGGCTCTGCCACGTGGAATTACTACTACTACTACCACTACTACTGCCTTGGACAGTGGCAGATGAGTGACTCTCAATTTCTTGAAAGAAGGTGGGTTACCTTCCCTCATGACCTGACCTCAGGATAAGGTTCGCAGCTGATGTTTTCCTGTAATATACAGTATCTTTTTATGTGACGACATCTCTTATCACTTTCTGTCGACTCGCGTATTATACAGAGGTAGCTCACTCGGGGCCCCTCCAACGCGTTATCGGAGAGAGCAAAAGGGAACGTTAGCGTTGTCAGCACGAAATGCATTCAACCGCCTGCCTTTTCATCTCTGTATCGGCGTGACTCCCAAACTCGACGAGGTAGATCGTGAAGCAGAGCTGGTTTTGTAAACTAGGGCCTTTGTAGCGCGCACGACGAAGAATTATACCCCGCGGAGGATCTTGTCTTCAGCCTAGAGGATACGTGAACTTTATGAATAACAGTTTTCCCTTATTATCCCACGAATTCCAGTAAGTGACGAGGCTGGTGTGTGGTGTGTTATTTGTGCGACTAGAATTACCGGATCTATGTTTCCTCTTCTGCAGATTCACACCATACATTACACATATTACGCCACACCTCTCCGAATATGAGACAACCTTCCCCGTTTTCTGCAAAACCACGCAACAGCCCACACATCAAATATTTTATAAGTGATTTGCGCAGTGTTTCTGATGACAGAACTATAGTTGGTAAGTGTGAACTCTTCTTGCATTAAATTTGAAACCGTTCGATCGACTTTTACTTGTGGAGCGTGTTGAAGGATAAAGTGTGTAGTAACAATCCTCTTTCAAGCGGAAAGTGAAAAGTCCACATGAAATGTTGGGGTAAATGCAACTCGGCACTTCTAGGCGTTGGTGGAAACATGTATGGTGGTCTGTGAGGGTATGAGGTGGTTCAGTTGACTGTAGATTGAATCTAATAACTGAAGAATAAAAACCAACTAGATACCACCTATTATTTTATTGTACTTCTCGTAGGCTCAACATGTTTCGGACACTACTATGTTTATCATCAGGAGCTCGCGACTATAATGTTGATTACCACATTGGTCGTTTCGTTCTTGGTTTGCTGTAGGTTGGGGGTTAGGTGCGGTTAGGCTGGAGTAGTGTCCGGGCTGCAGGCTAAAAC
>Ga0123355_10007585_pt1 | contig 16282 bp, 13 predicted proteins | sample TergutEmb28metaG_3_FD_89872 | JGI IMG/M metagenome (GOLD analysis project Ga0123355, IMG submission 89872) | Embiratermes neotenicus P1 segment gut microbial communities from Petit-Saut dam, French Guiana - Emb289 P1 | ecosystem: Host-associated > Arthropoda: Insects > Digestive system > Gut ...
AAAAAAAATCTACCTATACTTCACACGCAATGTTTTAGATCTCCCCCCCCCTTGTTTTTGTGGTTCCCCCCCAAGGCGGCTCCCCCCCCCCCCCCCATAGTACTGTGACAGTCCTGCCCTATTCTTCCCAATCACAATGCAAAGCATCTGTATAGCACTAGCCCTCATTCCACCCACTGTAATCCAGGCACCTCACTTCACCAGCTTTCCTCCAATCACTCTTGGCTATATAGAGATCTGGATGTCTTTTCTCCACCCACCTCAGATCTGAAGTCTTTTTCTCAAAATTCCATCCCATTATGGCATAAGTATTTACTCATGTTTCCTTCACTCCATCCCAGTCTTTTAATCCCTTCTGATTTATTTACAAATCATTCTTAAGTAACAATATACAACAATTTACACAAATTCACAATCCTAAATTACTTTCTGCAACTTCTTGTTAGGGCCCAATCTTTTTCATCCTACCAATCAATGGCTCACCTGTCCTCAGCAATCACCAGAAGCTGTGTCAGGCAATTCCCTTGTACAAGGTGGATCACCTTCAATATTTATAAACAGTAAATTTTATGAACACCTTTTAACTATGCAACTTCAATCCCATCTTTCACAGCACACACAAAGACATTTACTGACTGGTCAATTCAGGTCATTTAAAAATAAAATTACAGGCATATGGTTTATGCCATAAAAATGTTATCTTAATTTAAGCTCACTGCATAAAATATTTTTCAAAAACTGAATAAATGTAGCCATAAATTCACTTTCACAGATAATTTAAATACACTTCATTCTTGTACTTTAATAAAAATAATCTTACACAAATATATACAGATATATAAGTATGTATGTATGTATGTATGCATGTATGTAAGTAGGTATTCTGCTGTCCCAATTTCTGACAGCTCACACAAATGTACCTCAGGTTCCTGATTTCCAATGCATCAAGAGGGATGATGTCAGCAACATGTTTCATGTCTCCAAAGGGTTAATTTTATCCAAAAGTGCAACAAGAATTTGTTTTACGGGCTGTTTTATAGAAGGCTTTAGACTGCATACTTAACCCTTCTGACTTTGCTACCAAATCATCCAGTTTCTCTCCTCGCTGTAGAACTGCTTGTATTGTGTTGTGCTGAAGTGGAAAATATATTTAAAATTACTGAATATAACTACATTAATAGTAACAAGTTAGGAAAGACATTAACATCACAACTGTTGCATGTTCAGTCTGTTACTGTCTCCAGTTTTCAGTTCATGAGTGCTACCTTTCTATACTGACTTATAATTACTGCAGACAAGGGTAGCAAGACAAATGGACAGACACTTTTCACTTTATGCAAGAATGGCCAATAAGTGAAATTATGCTATTTCTAAGTAAAGGAATAGCTGCACCTACTTTTTCTTACTTTCATCTTGGACCTCTAAAACATTGCTCCTGTTAGTCCCTGTTCCCCCATTAGACAGAAAATCTCTAAAGCATTTTATCATAGCCAGTCCAACGGTTCTCGAGTTATGAGAAGAAACAACACAAAAATCCCTTTTGTTCAATTATCTTAAAAAAATATGATATTTTATGACAGAGTCTCTAAATGTCTCTGTCAAAAAATGTGTTTCATTTATCTCCAAAACTTCTATTTTAAAACATTCTGCACTTCATTAATATTTCCCAAGCTTGAAATGTCTGTAGAAAGGTCTTCAGGTAGTAAACGGAGTTTGCTGCAAGGTGAAGTATTTAAACAAGCCCATGCCGTTTGTGCAGTTTTAACTTCTGTGCAATCAACCATGGTAATAGAATGACAGATACATCACCATACACCACTGACTGCTGCAGAATGGGGAACAATGTTATAATTAAGCCCCTGATCCCTATACATGATAAAGACAAGTAGCAAATGACTTTCAAGCAAGGAAATTCCTTACCAAAATTATCTTTGTTTCATCTAGGTCTTCTTGTATCTTAGTCATAGCATCAGCCTCTCTGGGATTCTGGTATTTAGAAAGGTATGTGTACAGCTGAGGGAATGATATTGTAGCTTCAGAACCAACTGGCCATGATGCAACTGGTACACTTAATGCAAAATCATCAAGAATCTGTAATCATGTCAGAAATTAGGAAATGGTAATAGCAACTTTTATAACAAACTATTACATATGAAAGGAACTGCCACACAGATTTACAATTCATATTATAATTAGCAGCATATTAATTCAGTACTTGGTATAGTAATTAATAATGCAGATGATAATTAATTTGTACATCTCACCTTAACCACTGCCTCAGACACAATATAATATATTCTGATACAGCAAAAGAAGACTGGCAGCTGCACTTCTTATATGCAGAATATAAAGAATAAGCCAAAATTTCCTTTGCACCTATGCATGAAGGGAGCTTCACTGTGCCAGGAGTGGAAGTCCCATACATAAAACACTTCAGTTGACATATGTGTACAGTTTGTCTATGAGTGGGCCTGTCTATATGCCCATGGGGTCAATTCCAACACTTAACTGCCATTGGGACTTCCACACTAAACTACATGCTACTACCAACAGGAGAACATGGATATTTAGCTCATCCTTTATTTCATCCATATTACTTCAGGCCTAAAGTAAACATTAATTAACACAAAACAACTGATAATGTAACAACTATTAAACCCTGCACGTTCAAGGAACAAACAAGACTCATCTTGTAAAACAGCAAACTTTCCTGCACACCTAGAAAGCCTGCTCTAATTTATTTTGTGTATGATCCATTACTGGAATTCTGTCAAGGCTAAATAGTTAAGTTTTACACCAGGTAGCCAATTTCATTAATCTTCTTTACCACTTCCACTTCTGCTCCTTTACCAGTCCAACTACATAATCAAGCACAATATAAGACACAGTCCTCCCGTCCCCATACATGTGATGATTGATCCCTTCTCTGCTCCAGAGATAATAAAAATTACCTGTTACATTGAAACTCTGAGATTCAAGTTCTGCTGCAGAATACTGAAGTCTACGGGGATGTCACACCATGTGGACAGTCATATAGTTACTGACATTACAAAGGACTGTAGTTGTTTCACTTTCTTGGACTACTTGATGCTTCAGATGAAGACACCACATTCCATTGAAACAAAGATAACTACTTACCAGATGACACTGAATAACAACCCTGAAGACTTCAAACTACACTGAAACTCTTAGATAAGACACAAAGAGTGCTAATGTACAGTAGGAATCGCCCCACTCCATCAGTTATGGTGAATGGTCATATCATGTGTGATCAGGTTGTGTTACTTTTAGTTCACTTTGTATTACTTTTGCATCTTACGGTCACCAAAACTTATGCCTCTGTTTGTAACATAACGTCTGATGTCACACAATTACTGACAGACATCTCTAGTTGTTACAACAATGCTAAAACAGTTACTTCTCTTGAATTATGGCATATATTCGTTTCACATTTCTCTAACAAACACAAATGCAGTAAATACGGGTACTCTGAGTTTTGAGTATTTAATTTACTTTAATTCATACTGATCTGTGTTCTGCCATAGTTGTCAATGTACAAGCCATGAATGCACACTGACAGCTGAGATAAAGCTAAACTCATAATTAATATCACCCGGTACTTGTCATTAAGACATACTGGGAATACAGATAGAGCTCCAGTCATTCTTCACCTTGTCCTGGCCACTTTATCTCCTGTGGAAAATGCTTCAGTTACCCACCAAGTAGGTGACTGGGTGAGTCCCAGAGCCAAACTGAACAATGACTGAGAACAGTGAAGCATACACAAAACAGTACTTCTGCCACAAAGTCACCAGCAGATGAAGTCATTTAGGTATATCCTGAAGATGTCATAGTTTTGTAATGTTGCCCTTTTATTGTCATTTCAATAAATATTTACATACATACTTTTCCAAAATCAAAGAAATACCTGTATGTGTGAAGAGTTCTTTAATGCAGTCTTCATGTGTGAACAATTAAATTAAATTATTTAAAAGACAGCTAAAGAAAATGGTAAATATATCAACATACATGAATTCTAGAAATGGACAATGACAGGAAACCTTTTACCAATCACAGTCTACACTTGAACGTTCTAGGGAACGAAATGCTTTCTAATCTAATAGTCTCTCACACATATTCAATATTGATCCTCTAATAATTCTAAACTGGAAATCAAATCAAAACCAAACAGTTCCACTAAACAAAAAAAGAAAAACAAAAAAAAAAAAAAGTTGTTTAGAGAACATCTACTAGACCAAATATGTCTCCTTTGCTGAGATCTGATGATTTTTAATGGTAAACAAGGATCACAGTGTAGGAGATAACTCCATGATAAATAGTTCTATTACGGTTATGCGAACTCTCAGTAGACAAAAAGATAATCAGAAATGTGAGAACCAAGATTCTAATCAGTTAAAGTGGCAGCTTCAAGCAAGTAATGATCCTCTGTCAAATTCGAATAAGACGTATAGTTTTATGGTGTATCACCAGAACATTAGGGGTCTGTTAAACAAAACAGTGGAATTAATAAGTTTCTTGCCTCCTAACTTTCCCCAGGTATACAAAAGTGAGCAAGACTAACAAGATGCACACTTTTTCTTAATAATTTATTTCAATTAAATTATCCACAATATGTTTCGAACAAACAATTGTTCATCATTAGGAGGTCTGTACAGGCAGCTTACAGTATTTTACCATGCTGAAATTATATTAAAACTGTATTAATTGTCTAGACATAGATTAAGTTCATACAATGTCATTAAAAGTATAAATATTTTTCGATCATGATGTAGGGTTTTAAAATTCATTCATTCCATTGGCATGTGCAGAATGCAACGATTCCTTGCTGTTCTCAGGAGCTTCTTTGATTCCTCTCTGTTATGTACTTTCTCCTGCCACCCATCTCCACCAACTATTCTTCCATCCTCTCTCACTTCATCTTGCCATCTATTTCTTGGCCTACCTCTCAATCTTGTTGTTCCCAAATTCATATATAATACTCTTTGGGAATTCTATTTCCTTCCACTCTCTGTACATACCTAAACCATCGCAATCTATCTAACCTTATTGTCTCTGTTATAGCAGGGTTTTTAACAATTGCATAAATTTCTTTATCGGTTAACACCTTCCAATTTTCTTTTTCTTTGTCATATATTGGGCCTAAAATTCTTCTAAACACTGTCCTTTCAAAAATGTTCATTTGCTTTCTATCTCTCTTTGAAAGTATCCAGGTTTCTGATGCATATGTTAATGCTTTGTCTATTATTGTGTTCTTTAGTCTTAATTTTAGTTTATTTGATATGTTTTTATTTTTAAAAAATTTTTGTAGCATAAAGTATGTTTTGCTAGCATTTTTTAATTCTTTCTTGCTAGTCTATTTGGTAATTGCTATCTTCACTAATTATGACTCCTAAATATTTGAAATTTTCAACTCTTTCAAATTTGTAAATTTTTATTTTAAAATGTCCTATTTTATTTTAAACTGTTTTTCCTTTCCATTATCATATACACGTATTTTGTCTTTTTTTGCTTTACCTGTAGTCCTAACTTTCTAACAACGTTTTCCATTTCTACAAAAAGTTTTCTTATTTCTACTTCATTTTTCCCAATTAATATAATGACATCTGCATATGCTAATATATTCAATTGTTTTTTACTAATCTTTATACCACTAGAAAACATTTTTATACTCTGTATCACTTTTTGTAATGCCAAATTAAATAATATTGGTGATAAAGGGTCACCCTGTTTCAATCCTGTTTTATTTTCAAAAAAAGATGAAAATGTTCCTTCTATTCTAACTGCACTTCTTGCCTTTTGTACACACGTTTTACACATATTTATTAATTTAGTAAGAATTTTAAATTCTTCCATACATTTCCATAGCGTGTCTCTATGTATAGAGTCATAAGCCTTTTGAAAATCAATAAATAAATATTGTACACTCTATACTCCCAAGTTTTCTTGCTTATTATTTTCATTGCTAAAATGTTTGTCAATTACAAATCTTCCATCTCTGAATCCATTCTGATAGTCCTCCATGACTTTTTCAATATATGGTTTAATTTTTCTCAACATTATATTCGACAAAATTTTGAAAGCTGCATTTCCTAATGCTATTCCCCTGTAATTCTCACATCTATCTTTGTCTCCTCTTTTGTGTATAGGAACTACTATTGTATCTTTCCATTCTTCAGGTATCCTTTCCTCCTCCAAAATTTGTCTTACTAGTCCATAAATTCATTCAATAGTTTATTTCCTCCATACGGTGAAGCAGTCCTTGAAACTGGCTGCTTCACCCTTGAACACAACTGATGGGTGTTCCCAAAACATCAGCATGTAACTCCCACTCTATGCTGTGTAAAATCCCAAAGGAGCACAGATCTCATTCACACCACAGTGGAAGTCTGAAAATGCACGTATGAGTTTTGCTTATTGTGCTTGTCAGTGAACCCTTGGAATGATCATCAAGCCATTTTAAGCAACATGTTACTGCAGAGAGTTTTCTAGACATACTTTCGTAAAGTACACCTATTGATTCACATCACAAGGCAAGAGGCACTTAAAAAAACATTGACAACTGAAAACACTGTATTAGAGAACCTACAAAGACAACTGCTGCTTGCATTACAACATACGCATTATTTGTTTGTTTATTTTCACATACCATAGATCAAAATTAGGTTACAAAAACCTTAAGCATATAGAAATTGTCAAAGGATCACATTCGTACAGTTCCTGCTTCATAATTTGGGTATTAAGTATTTTAATTGCTGGTAGAGGTGATGAAGATTTATAATTTATTATAATGGCATTATCTTTTCCTTCAAACATATTAAATTACTACATTAAATTACGCTATTACCTTGGTAAGCAATGTGTGTGAGACACGATGGGGATAATCATGGTCTGATATCAAAACTCCAGCTAAGTTATCTCCTCGAACATACACGTGACACATGTATTCTGAAAAAAAAACGGCGGCGTTTAATATAACGCAAGGTATGTGTAATGTATGTCCGCATCCCCCATTTGGCAAACCCTATTTACCTCCTTCTTTCACCGACTGTCTTGCAGCAGTCTGTGTTCTTTCTACAATTGTTTTACTAACAAACGCCATGAATTCTTGAACACTACCTCTTTGAAAAAAACTAAATGTCGTTAGTTCGTACGCGGATTTCAGCCAAATTGCATTATTTGGCCCCTTAAACAGCACGCTCAAAGCATAAATTTTCACCATTCTTTAAGTTCCAAAACCACAAGACAAATCTCGTATCTAGTCGTACACTCTACAAACTTGCGAACAAATATCAAACAACCCTTCAGGAAAACTATACAAATATCTAAAACATGGATAATAATGGCATTTATGGTGACCGCCCTTGCTTAAAACTTAAGTTAGAAACGCATACGTCTCATAGCACTCAAGAATCAGTTTGACACACCACGTCTGTCAAATCCGACGCCATCTTGGATCATGGTCGCCAATCATAAGACATGAAAAACATACGACGTGGTATCCATGGTATCAAATGCCAATTTTATCGCGATGCCAAGGATAAAAATTTTGCAATACATTATTTTCACGTTGCACATTATTACAGGCCTTAATGCAGTAAATAATTATTGTCAGCATTATTACCGTTGACATATTGGGGTGCTGAATAATGATTACGCGTTCAATATTATTCCAGAATCTTACCTTAAGGCTGCTGATATAATTTATTTCACTTTCCAGAACCACCGAACCAGATACAACCCATGAAATAACTACACATTAGTTGCAAGCTCCTGAGGATGGATGTATTAACGTCCAAAACATGTTGAGCACTAAATAAAGTAATAATAAAACAAGTGGCATCAAGTTGGTTTCTCTTTACTCAACTGGTTCTTATTATTTGTTACAAAAATACAAGTGAGAGTATATACCGTGACTGTAATGGTAAAACATTTAATTTCTTGAAATATTTTCTACAAGTCTCTAGTTCTGGCATCAATTATAATTCTGACAATCCTCTTTTTTATCTTAAAAATAGTATTACAACATGGGGAATTTACCCTCAAATTATTCCATAATTCATTATGTGGTGAAAATATGCATAGTATATTACATTTACTTTCCAGAGACTGCAATGACTTTAGGCACATTCACATCTATATGACTTTTCCATGAGTGTATGTTATCAATTATTATTCCAAGAAACTTTATTTTGGAGATAGTAGATAATTACTTTATCATTATAATATTCAAGTTAGTAAGAGACCTATTCTTAGATGAAAACTGCATGAAGTAAGTTTTTTCAATATTTAAAGATAATAAGTTCACAATAAACCATTCATATATATATATCTTTAATACCTTTTTAATTTCATTCATAAAAGCTAGAGGATTGGGGTTAGCAATAATTATACCAGTGTCATATGCAAAAGGAGCTGTTTCGAATGTTTTTGTGATTTTTTTGTAGGTTGTGAACCTAAAGTGAGAAAAGGAAACGACCATGTATCAATGATCCATGAGGGACAGAATGTTTTGGTTTTCCCCACTCACAGTATTATGACTGGCATATTGATCATTAAAAACCACTCTTTTGTGTCCAAATTCTACATACAGTTTAACTACCAAAGAGGTTTTCCCTGTTACCCCATAGAACTTTAATTTAGACAATAATTCATCATGATGGACACAGTCTAAGTCTTTTTCTCAACTGCAAAAATTATCACCAACCATGGGCTTGTTGTTTCAAGCATATAATATTTCATTAAGTAATTGAAGGGAAGCCTTTTCAGTTAATGGCTTACTTCAAAATCCAAACTGTTCATCAGCTCATATATTATTGGCATTTATATGATGCAGAAGCCTTTCATACACAATATTTTCAGGGACCTTTGGAAATAAAGTACTTACTGATATAGGTCTACAGTTGAGCATGTTATTCCTATCACCCTTTTTTAAACAATGGATTTATAATGGGATTTTTCAATGAAAAGGGAGGATTCCCGATTATAAAGGTTTCTTAAAGATGTGATTTAAGGGAGAACTAATAAAAAGAGTGCTTAATTTTAGAATTTCCATAGAGATTTCATTGTACCCATATGATTTTTTTAATATCAAAGAATTAATAATCCTTTCAATTCCTTCAGTTTAAGACTAGCTAATTTTTAACAAAAAGGGGTTTTTAAATGATTGAAAAATGTAAAGCATTAGATTACTATCACTGTCTATATTATACTTGATGTTTTGGGTGATTTTCTTAGCCATTGAGAGGAAATAGTTAATTAACGAATCAGAATTAACTCAGAGATTGTCACATATATCTCCATCATGACTGTTTTGATTTTTATACCCTTTGTAATCCATGAATTATTATTAACTCTCTAGTTTAATTTGATTTTGGGAAAACTAGAACAGAAAAGTCCTCAAGTAGGTATAAAGAAAGGAATTAAACATCATATTAATCTCTTTGTTATGATTGTTACAAGATATCAGCCCAAGATACGTAACTTAATTTAATTTGAAATTAAGTCATAGAGTATTTATTTATATGTCTAAAAGTGTGAGTAAGACAATTTTGCATTTGGAAATTAACGTCTTTCATCACAAAAAGTTGAGTGTCATGGTCTGATAGGCCATTAATTAATGAAGAAATGGTATAATTATTAATTTTCAAGGTATCAATAAAGATACAGTTGATCACAGAAACGAGGTTTAGTTTGAATTCTTGTAGGAAAGTCTACTATACTAGATAAATTACAACAGCGTAACATAGCATCAAACCATGATTTCTATTCACTGTTTACATATCACCACATACTATAATCGTTAAATTAGCTTTAAAGGGTCTACATAATTATATCTAATCCAATAATAAACAAATCCAAATTACCAGAAGGTGCTCTGTAAATTGATATGATACAGATCTATGAACAAAGACATACACTCCACCCCTTTCTACAGATTGTCTACAATAAACTGCCCCAAGTTTATAATTGTATAGATTTATCTGACTCAGTTCAAACTGGTTTAAGTGGTATTAAGAAAAGCATAAAATATGAGGAAAATTAGGATTAAAAAAGCTGATTACCTCAACAATTTTTTTTCTTAAACCAAAAATATTTTTGTGACAAATCATTAGGAAACTACTGTTAAACAACTGTTGTCAAGAATTATTTACTTGGGACTCAAAATTTATGGTTGAGAATTCTTGACTTATGTTAGGAATACTGATTTTGCAATTCTTGTTCTTAGAAATAGTCACCTTGGAAAATCTAGTCAGTATTTGATGGTTGTTTATCATTGAAAAATCCTCTTTTTTAGTTAAAGTGGTTTATGTTGTCTTTTGGATGTACGAGTAACACCCACATATGTACTGCTGTGATCTGCAACAGGTTTCTTGCAGGTCTACTAATTGAGAAAGGTGCTTGACTTTTCCATTTACTTGACCCAGGAATCCACTGTGGTTTCCATCATGAGCCGATCTACCTTCATTAGTTCCCATCAGTGAGGCATCACATGGGACTTCTTGACTAGCGATGCTGTGATCTTCAACAGTTCCTTGCATGTCCAAGGACTGAGACAGGTGATTAATTTTTCCATTCACTTGACCCAGTAATTTAGTTTGGAATCTGTCACTGGAAGTACTTTTTTTTTAACAAATTTACATTAATGAGGCATCATATGATACTTCTCATCACGTGTCTTGTCTTGAACATCACCTTCATATTGTGACTGGTTTTTCATATAGGTTCTTATGTCCTTTGTTTTGAGAATTGCAAGAACAGTAGTTGTTTTGTTTTGCTCATCATATCATAAATTGTTCATACGGAGACCATTTTTAGTTAAAAAAAAAACTCCCCACCGAGGTCTATTGTTACTACTGTGACATGCTGAAAAATTTTCATATGTTTCAGTAATTTTCTATTAATATTTCTTACCTCTTTGTTAACACATGACCAATTTGCCAAATCGTGCTGATGTGGTGCACACAGTAAAATAATATTTGCATGGCTGTTCTTTTTCACAAAATTGACTAAATAGCTTAGCGCATTTTGAGAATTACTTCTGCCAACATCACTGGAGTACTAACACTGTGAAAGTCAGTAGTCACCATCTTGGAAGTGATGACATTCATTAGTATCTCACACATCAATCACAGTGATCTAAATGAAGGAAATATTAATATCAATCTCTCCACAGGAGATATTTCTCAGCATGAAGTTTTATTAAAGTAGTATTTTTATCAACATTTCACTCCACTTAATTATAATGTAAACTTCCAAACTTCATTAACAGCAAACTCCACATTGTATCTTTCAGGTAATTCCCTTAACACAGGGAAGTAATTCACTTAGTTAGGCATGACAACTTGGTCACAAGCTATCACCTTATTTGGCTATAACAGACTGGAAAGGGTTAAATATTTAGCATGTTTCACTTGAGAAGCAACAGGAACATGTACGTAGGTCTTCATGTGATGTCATTAAAATTATTTGATCCAAACTAACACTGAAACAGTTCAACAAATTTTAGTTTCACTCCACAGTATAAACATTTCATAAAAATTCATTCAGTGGTTCTCAAGTTATGTCATGCATACAAACAACCATACTGCACAACTTTAATAGGTACTGTGCAGAGTCACAGTCTCTCCTATACATCATTAAATGGAAATGCATTTACAATTTTGTACTTCCTGAACTATGCATTAAAATTTCTGCCCAAAATGATAAACAAATAAAACTAGATCACCTTTAATTATTACTTTCAACTTACAATCCTGCATTCCTAGCTCTTGGACTGCAGAATCAATCAGCAGTTCACAGTAGTATAATAATGCACTATGTTGCATTTGAAATATATAACACTATTATATTACATCCAACACTTATCTCCACCCACCTGCCTATATCACATATAGGTAGAACACCACTTGCTTTAAGTTTTGTTTTTTGGTGTAATTTTACCCCTGTAAAGGGCAAATACGAATGTTGGAAACTAATTCTAACATGAAGAATGAAAGGGCAAATAAAGAATAATTCAACACCAATGTTATTCCCAGAATGCAGAAAGTTCTCACCCATCTTATTTTCTTTCTACTCTCATCACAATTCACTTTTGGGGTCTACATTTTTTTTTTTTTTGGGTATATAGTACATAACAACAACATAGCTGACTTCCACAAACAGAGTTCTGCAGATGATACAAAAATGGGATCAATCCAGCAGGCAAACTTGTGCACTGAAGAAAGTACTGTTTTCAAATTCACATGAACTTACAGAAATTCCCCAACTAAAGTAAACTAGATGCACCACGTAATAATATAAACCATACCCCTTAATGTTCCTGTTCAGAATAACTGCCATATTTCTGGAGAAAGTTCATGTAAATTACTTAGATATAACCAAAAATACCTATCCAAATTTGGTTACAGAGATACTGATGTGAGAAAAATGTGGTTTTCTTGCACTTCCATGTATTGTACCTGTTTTGTGTGAGGCATTATACATACACTGTGCAGGTCCATCCATGAGCCGTTAGTGAAGGCAAGCCACGTGACACCAACTGTGCTATATATAGCATATTTGGAACTGTAAGGATGATTTTTAAAACTAGTGTTACTGTTTCATACTATCAATGTCTTGATGTCACTCAAATGCTAAGTACAAGTGTTAACACTACAGGACCTACAAATTCCTCCTAGTTTTAATATGTACTTGATCGTCAACAAATGCATAACAGCTCTCATTCTTTACAACTTCTCTCACTATTATTTCAGTGACCCTTTAACTTTGGGTGTAGGTGTTTTTGGTTATATCAAAGTAATTTACATGATTGTTTTTCTGAAGTATGGCATATCCCCTGAAAGATCTGTATAAAACTTATTTAACAGTTTAACAATTACGACTTTCAAATCAATGCAACAATACATACACAACTCAAAAACACTGTGTGCTAACTTAGTACCTACTGAGAATGTATATTATAACTGGTCTTATGAGGGATGACAGTTGTTTGACCACACAGACAGAAACCAATAAACAAAACCTCAAAATATACTGATGGTATTACAGAACGCATTAACAGTGTCTAGGTATTCGGGGTTTTGGAATATTAACATTTTAAAGAACCATGCTGAGAGAACTGCAGAATATTTATGACAAGGAGAAAAAAAGCACATATGTTGTCATCCTCACAGAACAGTTTTCATATCCACCTAACACTGAGTACTCCCTGGTGATATGTTGAAGAGTTCCAGTATCCAGTATTTAATACACTGTATTCACTTTTATATGGTATTTTTAGGCTTTCCAAATTTGTAATCTTTAATACCTTCACCATGAAAGATGCTCTTTCCCAGCTTTTTCAGTATTCTGACACTTCTCAGATTAATAACATGACAGCATTTATGAGAAATCAAAATAATCAATTTCAACTTCTTCCTGACTGGATTTTACGGCTGGAACAGAACTAGCTGATTTAACTGAAATGAAAGTTGACTGTGGCTGAGAACACTTCACCGGTAAAACATCCATTGTTCTGCAACATAAAAGACATATCAGGAAAAAGAACATGTTATTTAAATGATGGCAAAAAACAATTTAGTCATTCACATAATCATAATTCATATGTGCAGAAAACATGACAACATTTTCAGGAAAAATCTTTCAACTATTATAATACTTCGACTGGGAGCATCCCTTTCAATATATGAATGAACCAACAAACTTTCATGACATCTGGTATAAATGTTTTGCCATATGAAGCCACTCCAAACTCATACTTTTCAGTTTCCTACAACTCTTAACAACAACAGTGATGGACCATTTTTAAGGCAACAGTGAATCTAGTGCCAATTAATACAGGACCCTGAAATGACATACGGTAATAGGATTTCAAACAACATGTAACCTCTATTAGAGTAAATTTTGGTTGAATGTAAAATATCATGGCAACTCATGAAAACATTTTCCAGTTTTGACTATTACTAAACCAATGGTGGTTGTACATAAATCATGAACATAACTATGAACTACTTATAAAATGTAGTATATGATTTTAATTTGTAGTCTTCTGGGTTTTGATAGTGTGTAGAGTTGTAGCTTGATAACAACATTTTAGAGGAACATGCTACCTCCATATTCACTCATGCTTCACTGTAATAACTTCAAACAAACTTAAAACCAATTCCTTCAGGCTGATGACTGAGGTAGCATGCTCTTCTAAAACACCAATATTACTGTACAATACTGCACAGTGTCAATATCCAAAAGACCACAATCAGAAAAATTTCAGCTGTAAACACTAAAAAAAATTGTTAAAAAGTTAACAATCACAAACATGGTAATCACAGAAATTTTTGAAATTTATGTCTGATAACTTCAAACAATGCGTAAAGGAAAAAAGCCCGGACTAAACATATGGTGACAACACTTATGACAAACACTGTATCTACAACTACAAGCAATAAAAATCATGAATAAAATAAATCAGTCTATGACCATCAGCTCTGAGAAACAGTATGCGAACAAATGAGCTGAATTGTTGGGCATGTTGGGCTATAGATGTACAACATCCAAACATAACATTAAAAACAATATTTGCAGAACTGGAACTAATGAACAGGAAAGCAAACTCTGACTTCTGCACTGAATGCTCTGTGTAGAAATATGATGAACTGGGAACTCAAGAAGGTATGGAATGAAAAATATGGCACTGATCTCTAAGAACATGGCCTCCCTACCAAGTACCATGGAACTCCAGCAACTTGTTCAAAATTAATTCTGGAGAGGGAAAAAACACCATTCATTATTGTCATAAAAGCTCTTTGAGAAGTATTTATATGTGTGTGTGTGTGTGTGTGTATATATATATAAACTGCAATGCAAATATGATCAACAAACACAGAAATGCATCAGAATCAAAATAAACTGTATCACTCTATCCATACGCGGAAAAAATAAAACACCCAGACAACACAAATATACTTTCCATTAATTTTTGCTTATATGATTTATGGAAACCTTTCTGAAAGAAATGTTTACTGCACAGTTACAAGACTACTTTACATTTCATACCTCTGTGATGGCGTATGAGTTGAACTTATTACAGGTTTTGGAATTTTCCTTTGGCCACTTTCCCTTTGTATCACCTCTAAAAGACTCATACTAGGTAACCAGGCCTACAAAAAAAAAAAAACCATAAAAAAATATTCAGTCTCCTGTTCAGATCAACAAATTTTCATGATGTATCACTTACCTTGTCTCTAGCAGCTGTAGCTACCACATTGCGCTTTGGCTCCTGATCATATGCAACTGATTCACAGCCAAAATGTTCACAGTATTCATGAACAAAGTGCCGCTTGTCCCTGTTCATCGAGTCGAATGAATAGCTACGACTCTTCTGCTTTGACTGTAACAAGAACAAAAGTGATGAACTGATGAAGTGTGATGGCACAGACAGCGCTTTCTCACACACCCAAACTTAGTATGGCTGAGAATATTTTACTGGTATAACATGCACTGTTATGCAATGCAAGACGTCAGCAGTCTCACAAAAAAAATCAGATTATTATTATTATTTTAAATTCATTCTCACCTATCAGTTATTAGGTGGCAGTCTTTTGCTAAGTCCAGAATCTCAACAACAGATCAAAGCAATTTACCCCAGCACTTTATGACTCATGTGTGCAGTGCTCATTAGTGCGATCTTCTGTAGCACTATGGCGGACAGTGACCCGGGAGCACCTAAGGGTTCTGATCTAATCCCTTCTTAATTGTTCCTAATTCTCCATTTATAACTGGCACAATTTTTGTCCTCACCACATCCTGCTGACCCCAATCTCCAGGTCTTTGTACGAGGCGTGTCCAGAAAGTAAAGATACAACACGTGTAGGCTGATAGGGAAATTTTTTATGCTTATTACGGCAACACTGCTGTAGACCTTGATCCTTTACCTGTGAGCTGTGCTCGTTTGACAGTGGTAGAACCAGCTATCTTTGAGTCAGACGTGTTTGAACTGGCAGTGCCAATCCAAAGTCCCGCCAAATGTGAGTGCCCATGTAAATAACACATGGATCACTTTATGCACTGCTCTGTATATGGTTCCATACAACCACAAGGCAGATGGGACAGACAAGAAATGGAGAAAGACGAAGATTTCAATTACATACAGGGTGTCCCAGGAGGAATGTGCCAGACTTCGGGAGGGTGTTCCTTATGCTAAAGTATACCGATATAACCCAAAACACCTATGTCCAAAGTTGAACGGTTACGGAGATAATGGCCA